>OBJA01000084.1_pt1 | contig 95255 bp, 96 predicted proteins | sample 1519751 | NCBI WGS metagenome assembly OBJA01 (sample SAMEA3881238, study PRJEB22517) | soil metagenome | biome: lake sediment; feature: soda lake sediment; material: sediment, water from around vicinity | place: India | collected 2013-12-23 | depth 3 m | reverse complement strand
ATATCACTCTAATAGCAATTCATTAATCAACATCTTCAATTATATGAGCAATTCGTTGTTTCAGATATGTTCTTCTTTGTCGTGTATCATCATTTGATACAGCTTTAAAAAATGCTTCTTGTTCACCTAAACAAATGAGTGAGTTGGCAGCACGCGTAATACCTGTGTAATATAGACGTCGTTGCAGCATCCAACCATACTCACGCAATGCAATCAATATCACTATTGGGTATTCATTGCCTTGTGACTTGTGCACACTCATGCAATAAGCATGACTAATATTAATAAACATGTCAGGGGTATACTCTACAAAGTTTCCATCAAACTCAACAATCATCCGGTTTTGCTTATTTTCATCTTCACTTGCATAAATAATCTCAACCAAACGACCAATGTCACCATTAAATACTTGATCATCAACTTGATTCTTTAGTTGTAGAATCTTATCTCCTTCGCGATACAGACGATAACCTACCTGTAACTCGCGATTTGAAGTTGATGGTGGATTAAACGTTTTTTGTACGATACACACGATATCCTACTTGTAGTTCACGACTTGAAGTTGATGGTGGATTAAACGTTTTTTGTAGTGCGTGGTTTATGGCATCAATGCCACCTAAACCATTATATTTTGGTGCTAACACTTGAATATCCTCCAATGAGTAACCACGTGTTAAAGCAGCTTGTACCAACGCGATTACTTTATCTTTTACTTGTGTACTTGATGCAGAAACATACCGTACATCTTTTGAAAAGTTAAAGTCAATCTTGCCAGAAAGAACATCATGTGCCAACGCTATAACTTCTGAACCTTCTTGTTGCCTATAAATTGTTTTAAGTCCAATGACCGGACAAATCGATGACTCAATTAAATCTTTTAGAACATGTCCTGGAGCAACCGAAGGTAATTGATCTTGATCTCCAATCAAAAGCATTTTGCAATGCGATGGTAGCGCTTTGATGAGTTGAGCCATAAGATAGGTATCTACCATTGAAAACTCATCCACAATAAGCACATCTACCGTTAAAGGATTATCTTTGTTACGCCCAAACGTGTTCGTCTCTAGATCCCACTGTAATAGCGAATGTATCGTGCTTGCGCGATAATTACTTAAGAAAGATAAACGCTTTGCAGCTCGACCTGTAGGAGCACATGTTTCTATGACTACTGGTGGATTCGCCAACTTACAAAGCTCAATAATAGCTAAAACAAGTGTTGTTTTGCCTGTACCAGGTCCTCCGGTAATGATCATGTTTGGATATTGAAAAAAATCTTTGATTGCTTGGTATTGCTGTTGGTCATATTCGATTTTGAATTTCTCTTCAATTTCTGAAATTTTTGCATCTAAATCACTAACAATAACTTCAACGTGATTAGCTTGCCGTGTCACAAAACTTGCAATCTCAATTTCAGACTCATACTGACTCATTGGATAAAGTCGATCTCCATCGCATATAAGTTTGCGTTTTTCAATCACACGATCAAGAATATCTTGAACACTACCCCATGCCTTATAACTACTATAAAACTTGTCTAAAAAATCATCCACATCAACAAAACTATCACCAAATCGCATGCATTGTTGCATGCAAGCATCAATGAGAGCTGCCTCTTGTCTTAAGGGATCATCTTCTTTGAATCCTAGCGACAACGCAACCTTATCAGCTGTCTTAAACCCAATGCCATCTATATCATCAATGAGCCGATAAGGGTTGTTCTTGATAAGCCACAATGCATCTTCCCCATAAACACGCTGGATCTTCATCATTTGACGCAAAGAAAGACCACTTGTTGTCAAATAGGAAGTCATTTGATCTTCATAGTCTGTCTTTAATATTGTTTGAATAATATCATCTTGTTTCTTCTTGTTTACTCCATCAATTTGATAACGTCTATTAGGATTTTTCTTAATCAAATCAATGCAATTAACTCCAAGTGCATCAACAAACTTCTCTGCAGTTTTTTTTCCAACACCAACAAAAGCTGATGATGATAAAAAAGCAATGATTGCATGGCGCTCTTTTGGTATAATCCGTTGATAACTCTCACATGAAAACTGCATGCCATATTTAGGGTGTTCTTGATACACTCCAATGCATTCAAGCATGGTATCACGTTCAAAAATCGGCATGTAACCTGTCACAAAAATTTGCTTTTCAGTAATTTCATACAACACAAAACGCATCACAGTGAACTGATTCTGTTCGCTATGATAGACAATCGATTTTACTTTTCCAGTGATTGTTTGTTGCATTAGAGAACGTATACGGTTATTAGTATTGCTGCAACTCCAATTACATTGTTCAACACATGCAACCAGATTGCACCTGATAACTTTCCGGTCTCCTCGTATATTCTGACAAAGAATAATCCCAAAATAATGTAAATAATAATATAAGGATAATCCAGTACATTCCCTTCAAAAACAGATTGAAAAATATGCATAAATCCAAAGGTTATCACACTCATTAATATTGCAAAAATATACCGGTTGTGTCTTCTAAGTTTACGGTAAAGGACACCCCGAAATACGATTTCCTCTACTATTGGTGCCATGACAACAGCACTTAAAATTACAAACAACGCATCACTTCTGATGGCTTCTGCAATCGCAGATTGATTCTGACTTTGATCAGTGCCTGTTAGTAATGCGATCAAAGGATTAGCCACCAACATTGCAAGATACATTAATCCATAATTGACAAAAATCTTTTTGGTTAATGCTTTTTGACTTATCTTGATGTCTCGCTCCTCAACAAACAATGGCCATCCAAGCAACAATGTAATGACTGTCGTCACTGTTAAAATCATGTACCCCCAAAATGGCGACAACAATCCTTCATGATTCGAGAAAAGAGACGTGAATATCATTCCTAACATTGGATAGACCACTAAAAAACCTAAGAAATAATTAAGACACAATCCAATAGCAGCACCATTGCTAAGCAATGATGGGTGATCAAGTTTTGGGTTTCTTCTAATCATTACGCACCTTCCTTATAATTGCATCATGAAGTGATTGCCCATTCTTGAAAACATCATGAATTTGGCCTCCACCAAGACATATATCGTTCAAATATAAAACAGCTTCTTGTCCTTTTGTTACTGCAGCAATGGTTTGTGGATAAGACAAAACGATTTGATTTCCTTCATATGAACAAGAAACCTCATTATCTTTTTGTCGGTATCTAAATTTTGCTTGACACTTGATAGGATAGTCATCACTTAACCAGTTCAATCGTTTAATCACACATGAATCAGAAAACAAATCGTCATGTTGTTGTGTTAATCCAACATATAGTTCGTTGGTATCTAAATCTTTCCCCACCACAAACCAAGGACCATGGTGATGATCGATGTTTAGTCCTTTTCGTTGTCCAATCGTATAAAACATTACCCCATCATGTTGTCCAACAATTTTCTTTGTATCCACATCTAAGATGTTCCCTTTTTCCTTAGGAATGTAATTATGGAGAAACTCTCTAAAATGACGTTCACCAATAAAACAAATGCCCGTTGAGTCTTTTTTTGTTGCAAGCTCAAACCCTTGAGCGATTGCAATGGCTCTTACTTCTTCTTTAAGTAATTTCCCAAGTGGGAACAATGTGAAATCCAACACTGACTGCGGCATTTGAACAAGAAAATATGTCTGATCTTTGTTCTTATCAACTGCTTTCTTCAAATATGTTCGACCATTTATCAACTCTGTTTGTGCATAATGTCCAGTAGCAACAGCGTCAAACCCATGTTTTTTGGCATAAGCGACAAAAGCATCAAATTTAATATGCTTGTTACAAAGTATATCAGGATTTGGTGTGTATCCCATTTTTGTCTCATCAATGAAAACTTGAAATACTTCTTCCCAATATTCTTGAACAAAATCGACACGATGCAACTTTACGTTTAGCTTATCTGCAACCTTTAATGCATCCATATAATCAGTTTCCTGAGGACAAACATCTTGATCTAATGTAGGGTTGCCAAAAAAGTCATTGTTGATGGATGCATCCCAATTGCGCATGAAACCACATTCAACGTCATGACCTTGTTGAATTAATAAGTAAGCAGCAACCGCTGAATCGACTCCTCCAGAGAGCCCTACAAATACTTTCATAAATTACCTCACGTTGTATTATATCATAAAAAAACTGTACATCTCTGTACAGCTTATTCTATCTCGTTTGCTTGTTCAAATGTATGTCCACACTCTGGATGATTTGGACAATCTGGATTGCAAGATGCAACTGCAATCTTGCGCAACTCTGGTGGAACAAAGGCACCAATTTCTTCTTCATCATAACCAACCAAAAAGCTTCTTTCATTAAGAATAATTGGTCGTTTCAAAACAGAAGGGTTTTCTTGAATAAAAGCTACCAACTGCTTGATGGATAGCTCATCAATATTAATCTTACTTTCTTGAATGATTTTTGAACGTTTCGATATAATATCTTCAGTTCCGTTTTCTGAGCGCATCAATAAATGCTTAATTTCATTTTCATTAAGTAAAGTCGTAAAAATGTTTTTTTCAATAAATTTCAAGTTACGCTCGTGCATCCATTGCTTCACTTTTCTGCAAGATGCACAACCAGGAGATGTGTAAATAACAATCATAATGTATTCCTCCTTGCTTTTCTATTATATTATGAAACTAGTATCAATGAAAGAGAAAGATGAAAATCATGCGTTTTTTGTATATATTTCTTATAAATTTTGACTTTACTCAAAATATTTATCTCAACTTGAAGTTATGATAAAAAAATGTTTAAATTAGTGAAGATAAGATTGAAAAGACAGGATACAAACTTATGAAAAGAATGCTTAGTGGAATTAAACCGAGTGGTGAACTAACCTTAGGAAACTACCTTGGTGCTTTAAAGAATTTTGTAAAATATCAAGATGAATATGAAATGTTTGTTTTTATTGCTAACTTACATTGCATTACCGTGTATCAAGATCCAAAGCAGTTAAGGACTTACTTAAAGGATGCTGTGGCTCTGTATTTAGCAAGTGGTTTAGATAAAGATAAATCAACAATCTTTCTTCAAACTGATGTGATGGAACACGCACAGTTGGGCTTTATCTTAAGTTGCAATACTTATCTTGGTGAAATGAATCGTATGACGCAGTATAAAGACAAAGAAGCATCTGGTGAAAAAAACATCACGGTTGGTTTTTATTCTTATCCGACATTAATGGCAGCAGATATATTAATTTATGATGCTGATTTTGTTCCTGTCGGTAATGATCAAAAACAACATGTTGAAATCACACGTGATATTGCAGAACGGTTTAATAACCGCTACTCACCAACATTTGTGGTTCCTGAGCCGCTAATTCCGATTGCTGGAGCTCGTATTATGTCTTTATCAGACCCCACCAAAAAAATGAGCAAATCTGAGCATAATGATAAAGGTGTTATTTACATGCTTGATGATCCTGCAGTTATTCGAAAGAAAATCATGTCTGCTAAAACTGACATGGATAATACCATCCGTTTTGATCCGGAAAACAAACCTGGGATTTCAAACCTGCTCCAAATCATTGCAGCATGTCAGGACATTGCAATTTCACAAGCGGTTGAAAATCATCAACATCAAAACTATGGTGAGTTCAAAACTGCTGTTGCAGATATTGTTATCGCAACTCTAAGTCCAATTCAAGAACGATACAAACAGATCATTACAAGTGACCTTCTTGAGCAAGTCTTGCATGAAGGCAAAATCAAAGCTCAGAAAATTGCATTTAAAAAATTAGAGAAAGTCCAACGAAAAGTGGGACTAGAAATTAGAAAGAAGTAATATGAAATCATTTTGGATATTTATTATATTGGCTATTATCCAAGGTTTAACTGAACCTATTCCTGTTTCTAGTAGTGGTCATCTTGTTTTAGCACAAGCTTTGTTTCAGATAGAGTCAAACGACGCTACCTTAGAGATCTTGCTACATCTTGGATCACTCATTGCCATCATCATCTTTTATTATAAAGATATTAAAGAACTAATCGTTGATAACTGGCAGTTCCTTGTTAAACGTGAAAAAGCAAAAAAATCATCTTTTGACTATGCTTTGAAGCTTGTGATAGCAACTATACCTGCAGGATTGATTGGTCTGTTGTTTCGTAAGAATATCGAAGCTACACTCTCCAATCCTAGAGTGGTTGGGTACACCTTACTATTTACAGCTTTGATGCTTGCGTCAACATTCTTAGTTACAAAAACAAAGAAGCAACCCATTAATGGGTTTCGTGCATTAATCATCGGTTTTGGTCAAGCAATTGCATTACTACCAGGAGTCTCACGAAGTGGCATAACCACATCCACCGCTATGTTAGTCAAGACAGATCCTGCTGATGCGATGCGTTTTTCGTTTTTATTGTTTATTCCTATCGCAACTTTGGTTATGCTTGTAGGTATTCCAGAAATTATGGTTCAACCTGATTTCTCTGACTATGCAATCTCCTATTTGGTAGCTACCATAGTGAGTGGTATTGTCACTTTTTATGCTATGCGTGTGTTAAGAATTGTTTTAAAAAGTAGAAAGTATCACTGGTTTTCTGTTTACTGTGCTACTTTAGGTATAGCTGTTCTATTTATCTTTTAAAAAGATCGGAGAAAAATATGATAGAAATTAATAGCATCACAAAGGTTTACTCAAAAAAAGTAAAAGCAGTTGATCAGTTATCGCTAACAATTCCTGATGGAAAAATCGTTGGATTTATTGGTCCAAATGGTGCAGGAAAAACAACAACACTAAAAATGATGTGTGGTATTTTAAAGCCGAACGAAGGTTCTGTACTTCTCAATGGATATGATATCACCAAACAGCCTTTATTAGCGAAAAAGCAGTTTGGATTTGTTGCTGATAATGCAGACATCTTCTTGCGTTTAAAAGGAATTGAATACCTTAACTTGATGGCGGATATTTATGAAGTTGATACTGCCCTTCGCGCAGAGCGAATTCAAGAATACGCAAGACAATTTGAAATGACACAAGCACTCAACGATAAAATTCTTTCTTATTCTCATGGGATGAGACAAAAAATCGTAATTATGGGTGCAATTTTACATCAACCTAGCATATGGATTCTTGATGAACCGTTGACAGGATTAGATCCGCAATCGTCATTTGAACTAAAGCAAATGATGCGTAAACATGCTCAAGATGATAAAACTGTCTTCTTCTCAACACATGTCTTAGAAGTTGCAGAGAAATTATGTGATTATGTAATCATTATTAATTTTGGAAAAATACTTTATGAAGGCACCCTTGAACAACTTAAATCACGATATGAACAGAAAAATCTTGAAGAAATATTCTTAGAGGTCACCAAACGTGCGTAAATATGTTTCATTAACAAAAGCACTGTTAATTAACTCATTTAGTTTTGTTGATCAAGGAAAAGCCAAAAAATCAAAAAAGTACCTCACATGGTTTTTGTTTGGCTTCTTAGCGATATCGCTACTACCATCATTTGCAGGTTTATATTACATTTCTAAACAACTTGTAGAACAGCTTTTATTACTACAACAAGAAGGAGTTTTACTTGCTCTTACATTTCAACTGGCTGGTTTAATCATCTTCTTCTTCGCCATATTTTTGATTCCTGCAATTTTCTACTTCTCAAAAGATATTGAAAACCTTTTAAGTGTCCCATTAAGACCGGTAGAAATCATTGCAGCAAAGTTCACAGTTACTTACATATATGAAACTGCAATTTTGTTACTTCTTATACTTCCTGTTTTAGTCGCATATGTGACAACCGTTACGGTATCTATTGGTTTTATTAGCATGCTCGTGGTGGTTACACTGACATTGCCTATATTACCTTTAATTTTTTCATCAGTTCTCGTAATGGCAATCATGTGGTTGTTTCCACTGTTTAAAAACCGCGACTTATTTAATATGTTAAGTGGTTTAATCATTCTGTTCTTTGCAGTTTGGATTAACTTTGCGGTCGGCGGTTTAGAGGACTTAACAGAAGGACAACTCATAGATTTTATTATTTCAGGTAACAACTCCTTAATTGAAATATTTAAGTTTCTCTTTGTCACTTATCCATTTGCACTTGATGCATTACTAAAAGCAAATATTGTTTTGCACTTGATGCATTATTAAAACCAAATATTGTTGATTTTGGTCTTTACCTTGGTTTGACAACATTGATCATTGCTGGTTTCTTGTTTATCGCTGAAGCACTGTATTTCAGAGGTGTCCTAGGTATTAATGAAACAGCTTCACGACGCAAGATACTGACCGATAAGCAGTTTGCTTCTTCATCAAGAAGTTTACCACCTTTTTATCGATACTTTTTTAAAGAATCCATTTTATTATTAAGAACACCCATTTACTTCTTAAACTGTGTATCGGTGCAATTTATTATGCCTGTGTTGTTATTTGCAACAGCATTTGCTGTTCCATCTCAAAGAGAAGGAATTACCCAACTTCTGAGTGAAATCTCATTTGATGATCCAACCATGCATGTTATTATACTGATTATTGCTGTTTCAATCGGTCTAGTTATGGGTTCGCTCAACATGATTTCATCAACTGCGATTTCACGTGAGGGACAAAATGTATATTTCATGAAAATTATTCCGGTTCCAATCATGACACAATTACATGCAAAAGTTGCTTCTGGACTCTTTTACTCAACCTTAGGTATTTTGATAATTTTCGCTACTCTTCTCTACTTTGTGCCGTTACCACTTTTCTTATCAGTTCTTAGCATAGCTTTGGCTTTAATCGCCATGGTGTTTATCAATTACTTTTCAATCTTGATTGATGTGTTACGACCTAAGCTTGTTTGGGAGAGTGAGCAAGCAGCAGTAAAACAGAATCTTAACTTTCTATTCACCATGATTCCTTCATTTGGAATATCTGCTTTACTTGTTTACCTTGTCATCAATGACGTCATTACATTCACCTTATTTCCATTGGTGATTGGATTTACTCTGCTATTAGCAACCATAGCAATCATCGGCATATTAAAGAAAACTGCTGAGAATATTATTATGAACTACTAAAAAAAAGGACTTATGACTAGTCCTTTTTTACTGCTATTCAAACCGCAATGCTTCAACTGGTTCAAGCTTGCTAGCTTTATAAGCTGGATAAATCCCAAATATAATTCCAATCGTGATTGAAAATATTAAGGACAAGGCCACTGCATCCAATCCTAGGATGACATTAAAGTCCGTCAAACTAGAAATAATAACAGTTCCAACATAACTAACAAACAAACCGAGTAAGCCACCGAGTGAAGTGATAATAATCGCTTCAATTAAAAACTGCGATAAGATTTGAGATTGACGCGCACCAAGCGCTTTTCTGATTCCAATTTCTTTGGTGCGTTCACGCACCGTAACAAGCATAATGTTCATGATACCGATTCCACCAACAATCAATGAGATTGATGCAATTCCTGATAACAAGGTAGTTAGTAATGCCATCAATGTGTCTAGTACTCCAAGTATTTGTGTTTGTGAAAACGCAAAATATTGATTCGATGATGGTAATACGTAATCCAAGTAAGTCGACACCCGATTTAGTGTAAAATCAATGACTTCTTCTGACTCTGCTGCTAAATAGAATGTTTTATTTGAACTTGTAAACCCACTTAAACGACTTGCATAGGATATTGGCATGTAAATCATCATGTCATTATCACCACTAAAGTTAGTTCCCCGTGCTTCAGCAACACCAACCACTGTAAATGGTATTCCTTTGACGACTAATGTGTTGTTGATGACTTCTTGATTTGGAAACAACAAATCAGGTATCTTGGACCCTAAAACAACCACAGGTGTGTTATATTGCATATCAAACGAAGACAGAAAACGACCTTGTGTCATGTCTAAACTATTGATGTAAGCATAATACTCATTCACTCCACTAATCGAAACATTGGATGACTGCCCTTCCACTGTATACGTGACATTGGCTGATACCAGTTCTGAATATGCATCAATACTAGCTGATTCAGCAATCTGATCGAGCCAGTTATCAGGTAAGTTCCCTTGTCTATCGTTGATGCTGACAAAAATCAGATTAGATCCAATTCCTCGAATTTGTTCTGCTGCTTCATTTCGAGCGCTATTTCCCAATGACATGAGCAAAATGACGGAAGCCACACCTATAATAACACCAAGTGTTGTCAAAAGAGCACGTATTTTATGTGCATATACGGACTTAAATGCAATTGCGAAATATTCTTTGATCATGGTTGACCTCCTATTGGATTGTCACTTGAAACTTGACCATCCTTTAAGGTAATCATGCGATTAGTCATTGCAGCAACTTCTAGATCATGTGTAATGATAACCACGGTTTTATTTGATTCATTGAGTTTTTTCAACTGTTTTAAAACTTCTTTTCCCGTGTTAGAGTCTAACGCTCCCGTAGGCTCATCAGCTAATATAATTGAAGGATCATTAGCTAATGCTCTTGCAATCGAAACACGTTGCTGTTGCCCTCCAGAAAGCTCTGTCGGCTTATGATACATACGGTCACCCAAACCAACAAGTTCCAAAAGCATTTTTGCTTTCTCTTCCCTTTGTTTTTTAGGCATTCTTGCATATGTCATCGGCATCATGACGTTTTCAATAGCAGTAAAGTTATTCAATAGATTAAACTGCTGAAACACAAAACCAATTTGTTGATTACGGATGTCTGCCAACTCATCTTGGTCATAATCTTTGATTGGAATGTTATTTAAAAAATACTCACCATCGGAAACGACATCGAGACAACCAATAATATTCATCAAAGTTGACTTGCCGCTCCCAGAAGGACCAACAATTGCAACAAATTCTCCTTCTTGAATGTTGATGTCAATGCCATTGAGAGCCATGACGATGTTCTCTCCCATGATGTATTTTTTCTTTACAGCATTTAAAGTAATCATCTTGGCCTCATAAACAAGAAGGATTGCGTTGTCTTTGGCAGAATAATGATTTCTAAACCATCAAGATTGTCTCCAATAACTTCCACATTAAAGACATCAGCAAAACCTGTTGTCACAGGAATGTAGTAGTCTTTTTGAGAATCTGAAGGATTATCGCGCCAGGTTGCATCAAGAACAAAACGCTGTGTTCCCTCTGAGATTATTGCCTCAAAAGGTACAATCAATATGTTGTTGCGACTTTCAATATCAATTGAAGCACTACCACTCATCCCCAACAACACCGGTTCATCAGCAGGATCAAAAGATACTGTCACTGGATAGGTGGTGTAGTCTAAAGATGTGTTACCAATTGGATTAATCGCAACAACTTCACCAATAAATGTTTGATTTATTGCTTCAATATACACTGATGCTTCTTGATTCAACTCGATTTTATAAATATCACTTTCAGCTATGTTGATCACTATTTCAGCTATGTTGATCACTAGTTGAAGTTGATCTGGATCAGAAATAACAAACTCATTAGCAACGCTACTAGGTAATTGACTGACAATACCATCCATTGGTGCTCTAAGTGAAACAATCTGACCCATGGTATTACGAAACTCTGCTATTTTGTCATCTTCACTCACAACATCACCGAGACTCACTAAAACCTCTGTCAATGTTCCATTAACCTTTACGGTCTCAGTCAAAGAAGAAGTTACCTTACCAGTTGCAAGCGCAACCAATGTAATATCTCCTCGTTCAATGGTCATTGTATCCAAAGATTGAATGTATCGTGTTTGTGATTGATTGACTTGATACAGCACAGCTATAATAAGCACTATGATTACACCAACCACAATTCCAAATCTCTTTAGTAATCTTTGTTTTTTCTTATTCATCAATCTGATCCTCCATCATTTTATAAAATTCCAATATGCTTTCAACAATTTCATTGAGTTTTTTTGTGTCTTTAACACCCAAATAATCAACCAGTAACTCAGTAATATGTATGAAGTAATGCGTTGAGTTTTTGACTGTTTCTTTTCCCAAATCTGATAATTCTATGAGATAACTTCGAAGATCATCAGGATTTTTCTTTCGATGAATATAGCCTGCTTGCTCCAAATGACCCACAAACTGAGTTGCAGCAGAAGCACTGACGTTATACTCGTGTTTGATTTTTGAAATAGGAATCGGACCTTCATCTGTTAGTTGCTGCAAAATCATCAAATGATGATATGGGATTTTATCTTCGTTATATTTCTTACTATTGAACATTTTAGCTTCTAATAATCGAATTCGTTTAAAATTAATAACCAACGATTCAAGGAGAGCTTGTTTGTCTTCACGTTTCATAAAAACTCCTTATCTAGTTAAGTTTCTTAACTAGTTTAACATCATTATAAACGAAGCACAATAAAAATACTTGCGATATGCAAGTACTTAATCCAGTGGTTTTTGATAATACTTTCCATGAACTCTTTCGATGTTGCTAACATCAATAAAAATCTCTGGATCGGTTGTTTTTGCGATTGAAATAACCTCATTTACCTCATAAGCATTCACAACCATATACACCATGGCTCGAGGTTTTTTTGTGTAACCACCCTCTCCCCAAAGCTTGGTAATTCCATGTCGACTATGCACAAGAATTTCAGCAATTACTTGATCTGGAATTGCCGTAAACATTCGTAATCCCATGAGTTTATAGCGATTATGCATCGAATTTACTACTTGTGTTGCAACGAATTGAAAAATCATTGAGTACAATGCTTTTTCCCAACCAAACAAAACACCTGCAATCACAAGTAGCGTGATATTACCGTACAAGATAAAATGCCAAGCTGATTGCTTGGTTTTATTTGAAATATAGAGCGCAATAAAATCTGTTCCCCCACCGCTAGCGTGACCATGTAATGCCAAAGATGCACCAAAGCCAGTTAGAACACCACCAAACACAGCGACCAAAAACTCATCATAAGTCACTGACATTGACGGGATGACTGAAACAAAAAAGCTGATAAGTATAATATGAAAGATAGAGTATCGGGTAAACCATTTCCCGACATATTTATAAACCAGTATTGTTGGATAGATATTCAATAGTAAATAAAGCGCACCAAAAGGAATATCAACATCAAGATAACGCAACGCGAGACGTTGAAGAATGACTGTGATCCCAGTAAACCCACCAGGAAACAACCCTCCTGCTTCAATAAAAACTTTCAATGAAAATGACATTAAAAAAGCAGAAGCAATGACAAGTAATGTTGATTTAATGTGTGAACGATTTTTCACGTGTAACGCCATCCTTTAATTGGTGTAAATTGCTAATTCTATTTAGGAGATTGTTTAAGTCAATCTGACCTGAACTAGAATGAGATAAGAGATGCTCATAGTTAATAGCATCAAGGGTATTCATGTACAAGTAGCAACGTCGTATCTGTCGTTTAATCATGCGAACATTGACATCAATTGTAAACTTCAGTGAATCATTGAACTGAATCACAGACTGATTGCTTGAAATGGCATGTGCTTGCATTAACGGATGATATCGAATCCATAATGAGCACGTTGCCTCACCATAAGGTATAGGAAAAAACATCATATGATGCCTAATACTAACACAAACCGGGCATTTTTGCTTGATTTTTAAATGATATTTTACTGCATCAATCGCACCTTGCAACGTCGACCCATAGTCTAAACATGCTTGGTGTAACACTGCTTTAATTGGCTGACTGACTAAGTGTATGCTACCATCTGATTGCAGTAAAACAGTTTGTTGGTTTTGATAAATCATGAGAATCGTTTCTTTAAGTTGCATTGTCTTCACCTAAAATAGAATTCGCAACAAAAACGATAGTTCCTAGATTATCTATTAAAAAGTTGCGTTTAACCGCAACAATTTCCTTCACACTCAACATCATGAGAATGCTGCTGATGCTCATGATCGCAATCACATTCACCATCGTGACAACAATCATGATTATGATCATGCCCATGATCGTGGCCACATCCACATTCATCTCCATGGTGATGATGATGTTGCATGGCCTTCTCATAAGCTAAGGTATCTATAACGACACACTCAATTTCAATTTTTGCACCTTTTGGTAATGCAGCCACTCCAACAGTACTACGTGCTGGGTAAGGTTCACTCATAACCGTTGCATAAATCTGATTCATTTCATCAAAATCAGCTAAATCAGTTAGATAAACCGTTGTTTTCAATATATGTCGTAATTCCAAATCCATTTCAGCTAATACAGCTTCAATGTTTTGAAAAACTTGATATGTTTGTTCCATGATGGAATCATTAACCAACTCATTCGTTTGTGGGTCAACAGGTAGTTGCCCCGATAAATATACAAAATCACCTAGCTTAATGGCTTGTGAGTATGGACCAATGGCTTTGGGAGCGTTGGCAGAAACAATACTATTAAACATAAATCCTCCTAATCATCCGCATCCATGCGGGAATACACATTCAACTCTATCTTATGAGCTTGGTAGTCTTTCACACCTAACACTTTAAGTGACATGTTTTGGTAAACAAACTCTTTATTTTTACGTATACGAGATCCTTGTGCTAACTCATCGATCCACCCAGCAAAGGTCTTAGCTTCTGTTTTTGGTTTTGGTTCATCCTCTAAATAATCCTCAAAAAACTGTTTGATAGGAACAACTCCATCGACTTCGTAAGTGTGATGTCCAATCTCAACGACAAATCGCGGCAAATCATCATACTCATCATAGATTTCACCAACAATTTCTTCAAGGATGTCTTCTAATGTGATAAGCCCCACAAAGTTCATGCTTTTCATGTTTTCAACAACAATCGCCATGTGTTCACGAGATTTTTGTAGCTTCTCCAAAGCAGTTTGAAGACGGTGTCGCTGACTCACAAACGTTACTTTGCGCAATAAGTTTTCCATCGAAATTGGTTTATCTAGCAACAAACAATCCAACACATCACGCTCTCGAATAATACCCACAGCATGAAGACCTTCATAACTTATCACAGGAATGCGTGAATACTTATGTGTTGAAATAACATCGATAATTTGCTCTTTGGTAGCATTATCATAAAGAAAGACTACTTCATCACGGGGACGCATGACTTCTCGAACGTTTTTGTCATCAAACAAAATGGCACTTTCAATCAGTTCACGTTCCTCTTGATCAAGTACACCTTCCATCTCAATCGTTTGAACAATCTCTACAAGCTCGTCTTCTGTTGCTGTCACTTTTTTGTTCTCTTCATCGATAAAACGATTTTGTACACCTGCAGCCAAGTTTACAATTGGTCGTAATAGTATCATCAACCAATGAATTGGCAAGCACATAAAAATGACGATTTGCTCAGCGTGTTGTTTAGCTAATACCTTTGGAATAATTTCACCAAACAGCAAAATAAAGACGGTCATGACTAACATGGCATAAAGAACACCTGCCTCGTTAAATCGCACCGAAAAAATGTAAGTTGCTAACGATGTTGCTGAAATATTAACAATATTGTTCCCCACTAAAATAGTTGTAAGTACTTTTGTGTATTGATTTACCTGATTAAGGGCTCGCTTTGCACGATGATCATCTGTTTTTGCCATTTGCTTAAGACGAATGACATTAACACTTGAATAGGCTGTTTCACTGGCTGAAAAAACACCAGAAAGAAACAACAACACAATTAATGCAAATAAGTACCCTATCTGAGGACTGTCCAACGATTACCACTCCTTATAATATTCAATTTCTTCTTGAATTTGCTTTCTTATACGATGCTTAATAAATAAACGCACAAATGAAACGACAATAACCAACACAATAAGAACCATCATGGCAAAAGAAATAAAATCATTAAAACTGCTGATCATGTCATCACCTCACGCATATTATAGACAAGTTTTATAAAATATACAAACTTATCAATCATTTTGATCATGCAAATCCACCCATAGCAAGCTACCAAATCAATCATTTTGATCATGCAAATCCACCCATAGCAAGCTACCAATGATTAAGATAGCAAGTCCAATCATAACTGCAGCACTTGATCCAATAATGCCACTTATATTAACACGGTTAATCGCATTTGCAACAGTTCCTGCGAAAAAACCATTCAAAAACAAAATATTTACAAAGAATAACTGCACGACGACAAAACATGTCAGAATCATAATTCGTTGTTGGTGCTTGTATTCTGGTTGCTGTTTTTTTAGATTAAATGATGATATGTAGATGACACATATCACACTTATCCAAAATCCAAATGGTAAGACAACCCATAACGAATCTAAAAGACTTAGAACACTGAAACGGCCATCCATTACGGTTGCAATTAAATCCATCGGCCAATAGGCTTCCCTTAATCTGAGATTGGTTAACGTAAGTAAATCTTGGCTGGAAGCAATTGAAATCATGGTGTAGAACACCACAAACTGACCATAAATAAATAGCAGCAGTTGAACTAAATAAATGGATACTGCTACCTTAAATCGCTTAACAGGTGTGATTAACCATTGATCTAACTTACTCATTTATGCTGATCCAACCAGTCCGCACCTTTTTGTACTTCCACTTTTGATAACGTAGGATATCCAAGTTGCTTCGACACCTCATATAAAACAATTGCTGCAGAGTTAGCCAAATTCAAACTCCGAGCGTGTTCACTCATTGGAATTCGAATGCAATCATCCAGATGACGTGCCAATAAATTAAGTGGAAGCCCTGTGCTTTCCTTTCCAAAAATAATATATATATCTTCATCAAATGCCTGATAATCAATATCATCAGGTGCTTGTTTTCCATAGCGAGTTACAAATATCTTCTTTCCTTTAGCATGCTGATTAAAATCATCCCAATCGTCATGTTGAATGATACTATGAAGATCACCATAGTCCATTTTAGCACGCTTAAACGCTTGTTGGCTCAAAAGAAATCCTAAGGGGTGGATTACGTGTAAAGTCGCACCAAAAGCCACACAGCTTCTTAGAATATTTCCTGTATTTTGCGGGATTTCGGGTTCAAACAACACAACATGAATCATATCAATGACCTCTTTGAAATAAATCGAGTCAGATCATATCAATGACCTCTTTGAAATAAATCGAGTCAGCAATAACCACAAAAAGATACTTACTAACCACATCCCAATCACAAATGCCACCAAACGTTGGAAAAACGCAAGTGGAACCATCACAATCATACGGTCTGTTCGCGGATTTAACAACCACAAATCATTATCAAACAAAACCTCGTGAAAAACATTCCAGAACCAATTGAAATCAACGAGTGCAAATAGCGTTATCAAACCTACAGCACCACCAAAAACAAACACAGCTAACTTGCTTGATTCAAATAATACTGCTTTCAACTGTTTCCTATCAACAAAGTAAGAGACAACTAGTGAAACAAAGAAAACGAGATAACAAATGATTTGAACGACAACAAGCGTTGCAAACAAATCGCGAACATCAACCATGTGATCAATTTCTCGTTGATTATACATCATCACGGGTTGGTTATTTACATTCACCTGTAACTCTAAATCATCTTTTTCTCCAACAATATAAGCTAACAAATGGTCGGTTGCTCTCATTAAGTCATCAAATGACATATCAAGTTTTTCCGAGGTCTGATTGGATTGATAAAACGATTCAAAAAAGCCACGATCAAAAGCTACTAACTGAATGGCAGTTGCAAAGTTAGCAATGAAAAATGCAATGATTGCAACAACTAAAACTTTCTTCATGGCTAATCTCCTAAATGTTCTAAATAATGAATTAATGCTTTGGTTGCCAATGCACGATGTGAAATATTGTTTTTAATACTTGGATCTAATCTAGAAAATGGTTGATCATACCCAAGTGGGATAAATATTGGATCATAGCCAAACCCATGCCCTTCCATAACCTCATCGGCAATCGTTCCAAAACAACGATTCACGCTAACCCAAATTTTATCATCACGTGAACAAGCAAGAGCGCATACAAATGCTGCACTACGATCATGATGATGTTTAAGTTTTTGGATGATGTGTTGGTTTTTCTCAAGATAAGAAAGTTCTGGCATAAAACGAGCTGAATGAACACCTGGTTGATGATTTAGTGCTGCGATTTCAAACCCACTATCATCTGCGATAATTGTGCCTTGATACACTTTTGCAATCTCATTAAGTTTAAAAACAGCATTGTCTTTGTAATCGTCAAAATCTTCTGGGATTTCTTTTGTAAAACCTATATCCTTCAAGTTAATGACATGATAACCATGCGGTTCTAACATCGCTTGATATTCATTTGTCTTTCCTTGATTTGTTGATGCTAGTAAAATGGTCTTCTTCATGTAAATATTCTCCATCCTTTGTATAATAATAACGTTTATGAAGCGGATAAACAATCCATTGATAACCAACTTGTTCATCATTTAGCACTGGATAAATCCAAGAGTTTGAGAACCACTGATCTTTTTTTGTTGCGATACGTGCTTCAATATCTTTAATCATTAATGATAAATCAATCGATTTTTTATCAAAATACGGTAGTATCTTTGGTTTGAACCGATTCAACTTACCAACATCAAGAGCAATCGCTGCCACCACCACCTCAGAAGATAGCTTTGGTGATGCTTGTCTGATAACACTATTGATAACATCTGAGAGTTGATACGGACGCTCTAATGATTCAATATCATTTCCGATTGCAACAAGTATTTCAAATATATCAATACCTTGCTTAAACATATAATAATATAACGACTTACATAGTGGGCGGTTATATGTCTTATCAATTGCCAACGCAGCATGTTGTAGCTTTTTGACTTCCACTTTGCTTATCCAATGATTTTCAACAATCGTGTATGGTGGTGAATGATGGTAACTGATATCCAATGCTTTGGCTTGTTTTGAAAGTGAAGTTCCGGGAAGAATCTTTAGAATACCCAACTGAATTTCACTTGGTTGAGTCTTGTATAAACGCATGAATGATTGCTTAAAATGATAATAAGACTCAAAAGGTAGACCACCAATAAGATCAGCATGAACCACAAAACCTGCTTTCGTCAATGATTGAATCACCTGTTCAACCATTTCATTATTCTGTTTTCGTTTGATAACTTCTAGTGTTTGAGCTAAAAATGTTTGAACGCCAATCTCAAAGCGAAAGCGTTCACGCTTACCATGTTTTATAAAGTATTGATGAAGCAAACTATCCCAAATTGTAACCTCTAATTCTAACTGCACACTAAACTCACGTTCGATATTATTCAGTTGCTGGATTAGTAACAGTGCACGTTTTGGCATAACATTGAATGTTCGATCTAAAAACTTCACTTGTCTAACACTTGAACTCTCAAGCTGTTTAAACACATCTTGCATATAATCTTGAGAAAAATAACGAACATTATGCTCAATACCTGCCATGCAATAGGTGCATGAAAACGGGCATCCACGTGATGCTTCCATATATAAATACCGGTTTGCTTCCTCTAAGCAATCAAAAGGAAGAAAATAAGGGTTTGGATATGACTCTAAAAGATGAATATCAGCATGAACGATCGATGTTTTTGGCTTTAACTTAGTTGCAATACCTGCAGCTTCAACGTGATTCACAGCATCCCAAAACACAAACTCCCCTTCACCACGAATGATAACATCAGCCCCGTAGTCAAGCCATTTAGCAACATCATAGGTAACTTCAGGACCGCCACAAATCACACGCACATGAGGGCGTAATTGCTTAAGTACTGCAATAAACTCTTTTGTCTTTTCATGATTAAAAATATACACACTCAACCCAACAACATCGATCTGTTCTTGATCAATCATGGCAAACACATCATCTAGTTCCGTTTTTAATGTGTACTCTTTGATCACAGCATGATGACAAGGATTGGTAACATATAACCATCGTAAAGCAAGATTTTTATGGACGTATGACACATTAAAGGTCATTAGGCATACATTTAATCGGTTCACTTTATTATTCTATCAAAAAAGGTTACACTATGCTATGGGAGGATGCTTATGATTTTACCGATTATTAAACAAATATTTAATGAAGAAGCAACATCAATTGAACGCATCGAAAAAGGACTAACAAACCAAAATTACAAAATAACCGTTAATAATCAAGATTATGTTCTCAGGATTCCATATAAAAACAGTGAACACATCGTTGACTATCAAGCGGAGAAAAAAGCATTGGATTTAATTAAAAACTCAAACATCGACGTCGAAACCGTCTACTATGATGTTCAAACAGGTATAAAAGTAACAAAATTTGTTGATCAACTCGTAGGATTTAACGAGAATACTCAGTTTGACAAATACGCACGCGTTGGACGCTTAATGAGAAAGTTCCATTCAATCAATACCACAATAAACCATGAGTTTGACCCCTTAAAAACATACGCAACCTATCGAGCGTTAGTCACTAAACCACTTATTTCAGAAGCAGTTTCCAAGCCTTATTTGGACTTTGTCAAAAATAATCGTGTTGTTTCCACACTCTGTCATAATGATTGGGTTCCTGACAACATTGGATTTCATCATACACGTGATTATTTATTAGATTATGAGTATGCAGGCGATAATGACCCCATGTTTGATGTAACTTCTTTTTTAAGTGAAAACAACATCACAAACCCAATTTTAAGACATCAATTTCTCGAAGCTTATTTTAATCATGATTACCCTGTGCAGCTACAAGAGACATTATTATATTGGGAAGCTTTCCATCATATTTTATGGTGCTGTTGGGCACAAATGATGTATGATCAACGAAAAAAAGCTATTTACACAACAATAGCTTTAGATAAAAAACGCGCATTTGACGTGATACACAAACAGTTACACCAGTAATTGTTGATACCAAGCGACTGCTTCAACCACTTCATTTCGAGTCAGTTCATGACCTGCCATTTCAACATGCACATGCACCTTAGCATGTGCTTTTAATAATCGCTCTTCTAAAAAATGGGTTTCTTCAATTGGACATAATGGATCAAAAGATCCTGCACCAATAAAAATATTGACATGGGATAAATCTGCAAAATCAACATCTCTTTTGACATTCATCGGATGATGCAGCATTGCATGACGATAAAACGATGAAAAGTGCAATAGCAAGCTTTGTGCCATGTTGGCTCCATTGGAGTAACCTAATAAAATTATTTTTTTGAAATCAAACTTGTAATCATCTGCTGCTTGCTTTAGAAAATCATGTAACTGGTTGGTACGGTAGACCAAGTCTTCTTCATCAAAAATACCTTCTGCTAATCGCTTAAAAAATCTTGGCATCCCATGCTCAGAGACTTCACCAAGCACCCCAAGGTAACTTGCTTGTGGATCAATCATCTCCGCTAGCGGGATTAAATCACGTTCATTTCCACCTGTACCATGAAGTAAAACAAAGACTGGTCGTGATGGATCGTTTTGTTTATAAATATGTTTCATTGTAATCACCTAATCATATCCTATCATAGCGTGGTTGATATCGAAAATCATATGCAAAAAAGAAGATCTTTCGATCTTCAATAGTTTTGTCTAAAATAATCCATGATTTTCTCTAAACTGCGAATAAGATTAACATCTTCATGAATGTTTAAATCACTAATGAAACTGTCAATCATCTCTTCATGAAACTTATCATGAATCTTTAAAACATCAAGAGCCGCTTGGGTCAATTGCAACCTGACCAAACGACGATCTTGTTTGTCTTTGCTTCGAATGATATATCCTTTTTCTTCAAGGCGATTTACAGCAACTGTTAACGTCCCTTGAGTAACAAGTGATAAGCGCGCAACATCTGACATTGTCTTTGTCTCGCTCTTTTGAATGTTCTCAAGTGTATGCACTTCACTCATTGAGAGCTTGACACCTTTGTCTTGTAGATTTTTCTCTTCCAACACTAAAATGTGATTAAACATATCAACCAACAACTCATTGAGTATTTTACGTGCATTTTCCATGACGTTTTCCTTTACTTAGCTAATGCTTTTTTTGCTTTATCTACAATTCCACTAAATCCTGATGGATCTGAGATTGCAATCTCAGATAACATCTTACGATTTACTTCAATATTAGCTAAACGCAATCCATGCATGAGTTGAGAGTAGCTAATATCATTTTGACGTGCTGCTGCATTGATACGGGCAATCCATAATTTACGCATTTCACGCTTTAATTGCTTACGATCACGATATGCATAACGTAATGAACGCATCACCTGTTCGTTAGCTGTTTTATATAGCGTGTGTTTTGATCCAAAGTATCCTTTGGCTAACTTTAATATTTTTTTACGACGGTTTCTTGTTACCGGTGTATTTTTAACTCTTGGCATCCTTATTTTCCTCCTTAATCATTTAAAAGCAATTTAATGCGTTTATAGTCACTCTTGGAAACTAAGGTTCCTTTTCTTAACTTCCTCTTTTGCTTTTGTGTTTTATTCGCAGCAAAGTGGGACACATAAGCATGTTGACGCTTAAGTTTTCCGCTTCCTGTTCTTTTGACTCGTTTTGCCAACGCCTTCTTGGTTTTCATTTTTGGCATAATATGATTCTCCTTTGTCTATTTCTTTTTGGGCGCTAATATAACATGCATGATATTACCTTCAAGCATGGGCGCTTTTTCGACATTGGCAATATCTTCAGTTTCTTTAATAAAACTATTCATTACTTTTTTACCAACATCTAATCTTGTAATCAAGCGACCGCGAAACCGCATGTCTACTTTAACTTTCATACCTTCTTCTAACCATTTCCGTGCATGTTTGAGCTTTGTTTCAAAATCATGCGTGTCAATAACAGGTGATAGTCGAAGTGGTTTCATTTCTGTTACTTGTTGATTCTTTTTAGCTTCCTTTAGTTTCTTTTGTTGCTCAAAGCGATGACGTCCATAATCTAAAATTTTGCATACTGGTGGATTACCATTTGGTGCTACACAAAGTAAATCCAATTCTAGTTCATAGGCTTTCTCTAATGCTTCACGGCGCAACAAAATTCCCAATTGCTCCCCTTCAGGACCAATGACTAATACTTCCTTAAAGCGAATGTTTTCGTTGACTAAGTCTTCATTTCCGACTCGTTTGTTAATAGTCTTCACCTCCATGTGTGTTCATATAAAAAGGGTGCTTATAGAGCACCCAAAGTAACATTTCACCCTCAAAATTGTGAATATGCTGCTTGTTACCTATCTCCAAAGGAAATCAGGTGAGAAGAGTGCTTCTACTTTCAACCATCTTACTGCGTTGTAATAATACCACAACTTTATGTTAACGTCAATTTAATTCCACTTGACGAATTAACACATGATATAATTGCAAACCAAGTCACATGTTAATTAACCTTGATCATCATATCATAACCATTATAACACTGCTATTTATCGCATTCCCTTAAGAATTCGAGATTCATAATAATGTTGTTTGTGATATAATCAAAAAGATAATACGAGGTCAATTATGAAACTAAATAACAGCTACTTTTATACATTAAGAGAAAATGTAAAAGATGAAGATGCCGCAAGCGGTAATTTACTTGTACGCGGTGGTTACATTAAGAAAAGTTCATCCGGAGTTTATATGTATTTACCTCTCGGATTAAAAGTCTTAAGAAAAATTGAAAACATTGTTCGTGAAGAAATGAATGCCATTGGATCACAAGAAGTTTTAATGCCTTCTCTAATCCCGGAAGAAGTATACATAGCATCCAATAGACGACATTTGTTTGGTAATAGCATGTTCACCATGAAAGATCGCTTCAGTCGTTCATTTGTGCTTGGTCCAACCCATGAAGAGTTATTTGCAACTGCAGCAAACTCACACATACGTTCGTATAAAGACATGCCATTATCACTTTATCAGTTTCAGAATAAATTCAGAGATGAACCACGACCACGTTTTGGTCTTATTCGAGTACGTGAATTTATCATGAAAGATGCTTATACCTTTGATAAAGATCTTGAAGGTTTAGATCAAAGCTATCAAAGTATGTTTAATGCTTATAAAAATGCTTTTGATCGTATGGGAATCCACTATAAAATTGTCAAAGCTGACACTGGTGTTATGGGTGGGCTTCTTTCTGAGGAGTTCCAAGCCATCACTGATATTGGTGAAGATCATATTGTTTATTGTGATTCATGTGATTATGCAGCAAATGTTGAGATAGCAACATCGTACTTTGAAAAAGGCCCTCTTTCACAAGTTAAAGGCCACTACAAGAAAGTCGACACTCCAAATCAAAAAACAATCCAGCAAGTAAGTGAATTTCTTGGACGCAAGTCAAATGAGTTTGTTAAAACACTAGTGTATCAAGCAGACAATCAGTTGGTTGCAGTAAGTGTTCCAGGTAATGATGAGATTTCTACAACGAAGCTTGCAAAATTTTTATCAGCAACTGATGTTGAGTTAGCCGATGCAACGAAAGTGTTTGAAGCACTAAACACAGAAATTGGATATTTAGGGCCAATCAACTGTCCAATCCGATTGCTTGTTGATGAAAAAGTCGAAAATATGGAAGATATGATTGTTGGTGCCAATGAGAAAGATGCTCACTTTGTACATGTGAATATTGGTGATTTCTCAGCTTATGAAAGTGGTGATTTTGCACTTGTAAAAGCAAATGATCCATGCACCTGTCAAAAAGGACATCTCCATATTCAACATGGCATTGAAGTTGGTAACACCTTTAAGCTTGGTGAGAAATACGCACAGGCTATGGATTTATACTTTAATGACGAACATAATCAGTTAAAGCCTGTCATCATGGGTTCATATGGTATTGGACTAGGACGTTGCATGGCTGCAATCGTCGAGCAAAATCAAAGAGATAATCAACTGCATTGGCCAATTCATGTTGTGCCTTACGAAGCCGTAATCGTCACAACCAATCAAAAGATCGAACAACAACTTGAAATCGGTGAGTTGTTGTACCAACAAGCAAAGCAAGCAAACATTGATATTTTGTGGGATGATCGCAATGAACGTGCCGGTATCAAATTCAATGATATGGAGCTAATTGGCATTCCTTACATGATTGTTGTTGGAAAAGCCATCGATGATGGTGACGTTGAAATCAAAAATGTGTACAATAAAACAACAACACGAGTTGCCATCAATCAAGTAATTGATTGGCTATCCAAAGCATTAACTGAGCGAAAGCAATGCAATCTATAACAGCATCAAAAATGCTGTTTTTTTGTAACTTGTGAGATATAGTTGCATCTTGTTAAATGATGATGGAATCGCAATTGCTATCAAGCTATACTATGTATGACAACCACTAAGGAGAACAGCGTATGAAAAAAGTTGCTGCGTGGATACTAATTGCCTTTCTTTTTACAGGCGGACTAATCATTCATAATAACCCAACCAATGAATCATCGACAAGAAGATTATCTTCGCAAGAAGATTTTTCAACGTATATCAGACAAGTTCAACGAAAACAACTCTTTAATAGACTCTTTCCTCAAAATGCAGTTGATGCTATAGGGGGCACTGCAAATGAAGCAAGAGACAATTACACGTTGACAAACAATCAAGTCGCAGAAGTTGATGAAGCTGATGTTATAAAAACAAACGGTCAGTTTGTTTATGTGTTAGACAACAATCAACTCATTATTTATCAAGCTTATCCAGTAGAAGAAGCAAGGCTTATCAAAACAATTGATTTAAGTAATGATGAACATCAGTACTACAGTCAAATGCTTTTGTTTGGTGACAAGTTAATATTAATCGGATCAAGCGGCTATTTTTGGCATTATGATATGGGTTTTGGTTTTTCTAGAGCAACTGATGATACTAGTGACATAAATAATCAAGATCAAGACAGTCCAGACAAAGATCCAGGTGTCTCAACTGATCCTTATGAAGGTGTAGATGAACCTTCGCAACCAGAAGATCCTGAAGATGAACCTTCACGCCCAGAGGATCCTGAAGATGAACCTTATATTGAACTTAAACCGATGACCGTTCATATTCTAGTTTATGATGTTTCAAATCCTAACTTACCAACGATAGCCAAATCAATCGAAATTGAAGGATATCTATCAGCAGCTCGTCTGATTGATGACACATTAGTCATTGTTTCCAATAAATACAATGATATGCTCATGTATCGCGCTGAAGGTATTGATCACAAGGATGTACTTCCTCATCGTAAAGTTGATGATGTAGTTATTGAACCTCGTATTGATGAAATCACAGTTAGTGAACCTAATTCAATCAATATGTTAACCATATCTAAGTTCAATCTTGAAAGTAATCAATTCCAGTTTGAAAACTTCATGGGTAACAGTAACATTGTGTACATGACAAAAGATCGGCTGTTTATTGCGTCAACATTGTATGATATCAGTGATACTAAAACCATTATTTATCAGTTTGATATTCGTAACTCATTAACATTCTTAAATGAAGTAACAATCGATGGATATCTAATTAATTCATTTGCCATGGATTACTATGACAATCACCTACGTGTTGCTACAACAAAAGCAAAAGGTGATACAACCGTAAATGCTATCATCATCTTCAGTTCAAACTTAAAACAAGTAGGTATTGTCGACAATTTAGCAAAAGGAGAAGTCATCTACTCCGTTTTGTTTAAACAAGACACAGCATATGCTGTAACCTTTGAGCAAATTGATCCATTCTTTGTCATTGACCTTAGCTCACCAAATCGTCCAACCGTATTAGGCGAACTTAAAATTCCTGGCTTCTCATCATACTTACATGAAATAGATGACAACTTTGTTTTAGGTTTTGGAAAAGATACCATATTTGAAAACAACACAGTAACAACAACAGCATTCAAATTAAGTTTGTTTGATGTTTCAAACAAACAAGATCCACAAGAAGTTGATCAATTACTATTAGGTGGGTTTGGAACACACAGTGATATTTTATATGATCATAAAGCTCTAATGGTTGACTCCTCACGACAACTGTATGGTTTTACACTGACCGATTGGACATTTGACACGATTGTTGATGGTGTGCGTGATATTGCCGTTGTCAACGACTTCACTTATCGCTTTCAGTTAGTTAGAATTGACGATTCAAAGATTGTTGACGTGTTCACTCAAGATTCAAAGAAAGATGAGTACTATATACGCAGCCTAATCATTGGTGACTCCTTATACATCATTAGCAACTTGTCATTAGAGATTCTCTCACTTGCTGATTTCACCACAATAAAAGACATCCCTCGTTAATCAATAAAAGTAAAGCAATCAAAAATAAACCCCGAAGGTTGAGCTAACTCAATCCTCGGGGTCTTTTTTCATTAGTTTTAGTCTATCAGACTTTTCTAACTTCTCACATGCATATCGAAATGCCGTTCTTGGCATTGTAGCTTTGTGTTTATTTAAGTAGTCAATCACCAACTGTGGATGTGTCTGAGATAAGATTTTCAGCATCCATCCGTATCCTTTTTGAACTAGATAATGATCATCAAACATAAGTGCATCAGCTATCATCAAGGGATATGATACATCAATGTTCTTCTTTTTGATTGGAATTATTAACACAACTGCGGCTGCTCGTCTGATGGCAAATCGCTCATGTGTAATCCATGGCTTGATTTGATGAAACAGCAATGGGTATTGTAAAAGCAACTCACCAAATGCATGGGTACAAAAATCATCACAATCATACCAATCATGGACATACTTAAGTAGCCATTGTTCAAACACGTGAAAGGTTTCTAATACATAGCTACTTCTAACACGGTATGCCCAATCAAAAGCAATGAGTTTTAGCGCATGTTGATTTTGCTGTAAAAGCTGCTCACACAAACCTAATACATCATCAATATCATGGCTCGATAAAAGTCTATAGTGCTTTGCACTTATACTTCGAATCACATGTGTTGTAAGTGGTTGTTTTGAGGAACATGATCTGATACTTGATGTAACTTGATCAACAACATTGTGTTCTTTTATCATGTTAGGATTTGGAGTCGACTTCGTCTTGAATCATTGAAAGAAATGATTCCATGCTCATGTTTGATGCTTGTTTTTGACCATAACGACGAACATTGACTTCATTGTTTTCTACTTCCTGATCACCAATCACACACTGAATTGGTATCTTTTTAATTTGAGCTTCTCGCATACGATAACCAAGTTTTTCATTTCGGTCATCCACAACGACGCGATAGCCTTGTTCGATAAGCTTCTCTTGCATTTGCTTCACAAATTCTCCGTGAAATTCTGGATTAACAGGTAATAGGCTGATTTGCTTTGGTGACATCCATAGCGGAAATGCCCCTGCATAATGCTCTATGAGAATCCCAATGAAGCGTTCAACGGAACCAAATATAACACGATGCAACATAATCGGTTCCTTTTTAGTGCCATCTGAGTCAATATAGTTCAAATCAAAACGCGCAGGTAAGTTCATATCAAGTTGGATTGTTCCACATTGCCATACACGATTTAGAGAGTCCTTAATATGAAAATCAAGTTTTGGACCATAGAATGCTCCATCACCAGGATTGATTTTATACTCTTTCCCTGCTGCAATACATGCTTTTTGTAACGCTTCCTCTGATTTGTCCCACATGTGAATTTCGCCAATAAATTTGTCAGGTCTTGTGGACAGTTCAATGGTATATGTTAATCCAAAAATGGCATAAAAGCGATCAATAAAATGAATCAAACGAACGACTTCAGATTCAATTTGATCTTCACGCATAAATATGTGGGCGTCGTCTTGTGTAAAGGCACGAACTCTAAACAGTCCATTGAGTGCTCCTGATGCTTCATGTCGATGAACAAGACCAAGCTCACCAATCCTTAAAGGCAACTCTTTATAAGAGTGTAATCCTTGCCCATAAACAAGCATACCACCTGGACAGTTCATTGGTTTGATCGCAAATTTTCGATCATCAATCTCTGATGTATACATGTTCTCACGATAATTATCCCAATGCCCTGATACTTGCCATAAATCTTGAGATAACATGGTAGGTGTTTGAATAAACTGATAATCCTCTTTAACATGCTCATCCCACCAAAAGTCTTCAAGAATTTTACGCAATGTCATACCATCTGGTAACCAAAATGGAAACCCAGGACCATATTCAGAAAGCATAAATAAACCAAGTTCACGCCCTAACTTTTTATGATCACGTTTTTTTGCTTCTTCTAGCCAATCTAGATGTGCCTGTAAGTCTTCTGGTGTTTCAAAGCAGATTCCATACACACGTTGAAGCATTTGATTGCTTGCATCACCTTTCCAATATGCACCGGAAACTTTTAATAGTTTGAAATGTTTCAATTGTTTGGTTGTATCAACATGTGGTCCTCTGCATAAGTCCATCCAATCACCTTGACGATAAATTGAAATAACTGATTCATCTTGATCCATGTTGCTAAGCAAATCTTGCTTATACTTATCATGGGCAAAGAGTTTGATTGCTTCTTCTTTACTAACCTCTTCTCGCACGATACGCTTTCCATCTTTTGAAAGCCTCTTCATTTCTTTTTCAATTTTTACTAAATCTGACTCTGTGAGTACATCATTATCAATGTCAACGTCATAATAAAAACCATCAGTAATGACTGGGCCTACCCAAAATTGTGCATGTGGGTATAAGTTTGAGATTGCTTGTGCCATCAAGTGAGCACATGAATGATTTAATACACTTAACTGCGGATGTTCTTTAATGTTAATCATTTTTTCCCTCCTAACAATAAAAAAAGATCTTCGCCTAAGGACGAAAATCTCGCGGTACCACCTTAGTTCATGATGTAATCATGCACTTAATGCCTTAACGCGGCGTACGGAATCTTTTCGAAGATTCAACCACAAGGTGGTAAAACTTGCTGCTGCGATATTTTTTCACCAACCAAATATCTCTCTACATTCGCAAAACAAGATTGTTGTCCTTGTCAATGTTTATGGATACATTAAAACAAACTATAGGTCACCTTGTCAATCTAAATGACAAAGTTTCCTTGATCAAAAATTAAGACTTCTTGTTGATCTTGTGTGATTCCAACAATTTTCATGTCTGCACTGCCAAACATAAAATCTTCATGATTGATTGAAAAATTCATGCCAGCAGCTTTAAGCTGTTCTTCATCCATCTCTAATCCACCTTCGACATTCATCGGATACGCACGACCTAATGCCAAATGACACGATGCGTTTTCATCAAACAACGTGTTGTAAAACAGGATGTTTGTGTTTGAAATAGGTGAATCATGGGAAATTAATGCCACTTCTCCTAAATAGCGACTTCCTTCATCAGTATTAAGTAGTGTTTCTAGAGTTTTTAGCTCTTTCTTCGCATCAAATTCAACGACTTTTCCATCTTTAAATGTTAATGTGAAATCCTCAATTAAACGACCTTGATAGTTTAATGGTTTCGTTGCTGTAACGGCACCATTAACACGTAAACGATCAGGCATCGTGAAAGTTTCCTCAGTTGGAATATTAGGGTTAAATACTGCTTTATTCTGTGCTGTCTCTTGGCCTCCAGCCCAACGATGATTCTTGACAAGACCTACCTTTAAGTCTGTTCCAAGGTTATTTGTGAAATGTAGATGATCAAACTGGTAACTATTTAACTTATTGTTGATACGTGAAAGATTTTCGTTATGTTGTTTCCACAATGCTACTGGATCATTGTCTTCACTAACACGGACAGCTGCCAAAATAGCTTCCCATAAAGTCTCAATTGCATCTTCAGTTGATTTATCTGGGTAGATTTTTGCTGCCCAAGCTGCTGTTGGAACAGAGACAAGCGACCATTGTGCTTTGTTTGCCATCATGTACTCACGATAAAACTGAATGGCTTGTTGTAATTCTTTTTGAACTTGTTGAACTCGAGATGAATCCACATCAGCTAATAAACCTGGTGATGGTGCATAAATAGATAATGCACATGCATTTTCATCGACAAAAGTTTGATACTGTTGAACAAACCATGGATCAACCCGTTTAAGACGATCTAGATTTGCATGCTGATAACTTAATTTGGATACTGCATCATCATTCCAACGAACATAAACATATCCCGCACCAGCATTGTATGCAGCCTCTACACAGTATCGTGCAAACTCTGCTGCTTCTGTTGGTGCATTAATAGTAAGCGTTTGGTTTGGTTGAACATTTACTCCAACCTCAACGGCCAAACGCGCATACTTTCTTAAAACTGATTCTTTCATTCTAATATCCTTTCGATTTTGGTAACATAGCTGCTCCAATTAAGCCTGGTTCTTTTAATGAAGCAAATAAAAACTGTGTTGTTTGCATGTTTGTGTGAACATGTTGTTTGTAATAATCAATAACTTGATCAAAGTAAACATCTTTAGATTTGGTAACACCACCACCCACAACAAATGCATCTGGATCAACCACATGAGCAATTGCCGAAAACAACAATGCCATATCCATGGCAATATCATCCACCAACTTCATGGCGTTTTGATCTTCTTGACGTGCTAGATCAAATAATTCTTTTGTTGACTTTATGCTAGTAGAAACATCCTCTTGTGCTCGACGAGTAATCGCTGTTCCACTAGCTTCATTTTCAATTGCCCCTGGATTAAGATGATTGTATTTTTTACCATCTCGTTTAACAATGATATTTCCTATTTCACCAGCATGACCGTGTTTACCTGATACGACTTGGCCATTGACGATCAATGCACCACCAATACCTGTTGAATGAGTCAGATAATAAACAATAGGAAGTCCCTTACCTGCGCCTATAAGTGCTTCAGCAAGCCCTGCAACATTTGCATCATTATCCATGTATGTAGGCAACTTAAACACGTCTTCTAAAGCTTTAACAAGTGGAAAGTCAGTCAGAGCTGGTATGTTTGTTGCCATGACCATTTTACCTTCGATTGTATCCACAGGACCTGGAACACCTACTCCTATTCCTGCAATATCATTGTTGAAGGTCAACTGCTTGACTGTTGAAACGATATTATCGACGATTGTTTTTGAGTCTTCATTTGCCATTGATGGATTGCTTACCATTTGTAAGATTTCTCCATCTTCACTAACACGTGCACACCGAACTTGTGTACCACCTAAATCAATACCAATGTATTGTTTCATTATGTTTCTCCTATTTGACCTCGATAACTTTTAACATGTTAGCAGTGCCCTCACCAGTAGGATAACCTGCTGTAATGATGATTTGTTTTCCTGGTAAAATTCCATAGTTTTTAGCGACAATGCTAGCCAACTCATCATCATTGGTCATTTCATTTTGAACATCGGAATAAATAGGGATAACACCCCAATTAGCTTCTAATTTTCGTTGAATGCTCTTTGTAAAGGTAACCGCGAATATAGGTACTGGAGGACGGAACTTTGAAATTCGACGAGCGGTGGAACCACCTTGAGTAAAAGCAACGATTGCTTCTACTTCATCGAGATTTAGTGCTGAATCACAAACGGAAATACCGATTGCATCTTGAACTGTTCGATGACTCGTCTTAATGGCATGATCTAGTCGTTCGCGATATGGAATGATTTCTTCCACAGATTTAGCAATTTTATCCATGGTCATGACAGCTTCAATCGGATAATCACCAACCGCTGATTCTCCCGATAACATGATACAATCTGTACCATCCAAGATAGCATTTGCGACATCATTTGCTTCTGCTCGCGTAGGTCTAGGATTACTCATCATAGACTCTAACATATGGGTGGCTGTGATAACTGGTTTACCAAATTCATTAGCAACCGCAATGATTTTCTTTTGGTAAATTGGAACTAATGCCAAACTCACTTCAACACCTAAGTCTCCACGAGCTACCATCACACCATCAGATACATTTAAGATTTCTCTTAAATTATCAACACCTTCTTGATTTTCGATCTTTGCAATTATTTGAATCTTCTCGTTTCCTTCTTCTGCCATGATTTTTCTTATACTTAAAATATCTTCAGCACGACGAACAAAGGACGCTGCAATAAAATCAACATCATTTTGGCAACCAAAACGAATATCAGCATCATCTTTTTGAGAAATAAACGGCATCGATAACTTGACATTTGGAACATTCACACCTTTTCTGGTTTTGATTGTTCCTGGATTTTCAACCTTACATACTAATATGTCATCTGATTTCTCAATAATCGTCATTCGAATCTTTCCATCATCAATGAGCACCGAATCATTAACGGTAACATCATCAAAAACTTCTGGTGGCATAATAGAGAATCGTTCACGATTACCAACAACTGCTTCTCTAACAATTTTAATGACTTGCCCAGTGACAACTTCCATTGCCCCATTTTCAATTTCTCCACAACGAATTTCAGGGCCTTTGGTGTCTAACATAATCCCTAAATTGAATCCTGTATGATCAGATACCTCGCGAATCATTCTTATGCGTCTTAAGTGTTGCTCGTGATTTTCATGTGAAAAATTCAAACGACAAATATTCATTCCAACTTGCGCAAGTTTTTCCACCATATCAGGTGAATCACTTGCAGGTCCTATCGTACATATAATCTTTGTTTTTCTAAATGCTTCCATAACCGTCCTCCTATACGATGCGTTCATGTAACGCAATCAAATCATTCCTATCTGATTTTAACATGGCTAATGCCTCATTAATATCCATAGATGTTACTTCATTTTGCAATATACCAACACAATGTCCTACTTTGTTCTCTAAAAGGACACTCACTGCTTTATCACCTAACTTGGTTGCCAACAAACGATCAAAAGCACTTGGTGAACCACCGCGCTGTATATGACCAAGTACTGTTGCTCGTCCTGAGAAACCAGTATGTAATGAAACTTTCTTCGCAAGATCATCAACATCTGTTATTTTTTCAGTGATAATAACAATTGCATGTCGTTTCTTTTTTGTGATCTCATAATAATTGATCAGTTCTAAAACTTGATCTTCATTATAAGGAAATCTTGGTGTGATAATGACCTCAGCACCACAAGCAATTCCTGAATAAATCGCTAAGTCACCACATTGATTACCCATCACTTCAATGATTGAACATCGATGGTGACTTGAGGATGTGTCTCTTAATTTGTCAATGGCTTCAATGATTGTATTTAATGCAGTATCAAATCCAATGGTGAAATCCGTGCTTGCAATATCATTATCAATGGTACCAGGAACACCGACACAGTTTATACCTAACTTAGTCAGCGCATACGCCCCTTTATAAGTTCCATCACCACCAATAACAACCAAGGCATCTATTGCTCGCTTTTTTAAAATCGAAACAGCTTGCTTTTGTACGCTAATATTCTCAAACTCTGGGAGTCTTGCAGATCCTAGAATCGTTCCACCCTTGATTCCAATATCACTGACTGAAGATCGATTCATTTCAAACATATCATCTTCAATAAGTCCACGATAACCATTGTTTATTCCCATTACTTCAATGTTGTGATACAGTGCACTTCGCGTAATGGCACGAATGGCTGCATTCATTCCTGGTGAATCACCACCAGATGTCAATATTCCTATTTTATTTATCATTGTTCACTTCCTTTTATATCATATCATATTATTTTTTTATGCCCGATTTATTTTTTTCTGCGATTATCTTCTGATAACAACTCCGGTGTCGCACAAGCCAATATTCGCTCAATCATACGAATTGCCTTAGTTGTCGATGTTTTACCTTTTTGGTTTTTTGCATAATGTTGCTTTAAGCTGTCCAACTGCTCATTACTTGAAAACCAAGTACTTCTACTAAACTCCAATCGATAATTTATGATTGGAAACAACAACTCATCTCGTGACCAATCCGAGACACTCTCAGCTCCAATATCATCAAAAAAAGCTACATCTGCCATTTTTGCTTGTTCAATAAGTCGTTGCATTTCTTCTGGGTTATCAAAATACAGTTTTGCCTTACTCACAAATGTTGGCACATTAATAAATGCCACGGATTTCCCCTGTTTTGCACATTCATTTGCAACAGCACTTAAAAGGTAGGTTTTTCCAGAACCTGAAGGACCATACAGGAATAATCCTTTTGCTGTTGGTTGTTTTACCCATGATTTGATGAGGTCGAACACTCTTAAATACTCGTAAGTCTCATGATTAAGATCAAAATCCTGAAGTAAAAGTGGTGTTAGAACATCAGACATGTCATTGATTAAAAATTTCTTCAAGTGCGACTTTTTGGTTTCATCAGCTAATAAATAATGACATTTCGTGATTTGATTGTTAAGAATCCCATCATCGACAACCAAATCTAAAATATACCCTGTTCGTTTTTGACGACAAGCATACAAACCTTGACAACCATCACATAATGACAGTTCTTCAACCCATTTTGAGAAACGCCCCAAATGGTTTTTTATAAACTGCTCATCAACTTGATAAGTCGCCATAAACTGTTTGACCAACTTGTGTTTAAGTAGTTTATCTAAAACTTCTTGTTGTTGTTGAAGCACTTCTTTTGGTAGTTTTGGATTTATATGAACTGATTGCATCACTCATCACCCTTTCTAAGCTTTTCTAAGAGTTCCTGTCGCTTTTGATCTTTATCGGATGATACTTCCTTTTTTACTGGTTTTGTCATGTACTCAGGTACAATCTCATCATCTTCAACGGTTGGTTTGTAATGATTTAGATGCACTTTAGCATCCTGAATCGTCTTGATTTTTTCACGTTCCCATGAATCTGCTATCTGCTGAACATTACCTTTGGTAAATGAACCTTTAAATCGTTTCAAAACATATTCGATAAGCATGTTTTGTGCACCTTGCTCAAACTCATAATGCTCATAAAGAAAAGCAATTACCGCTTTATCCTTTGGTCCAATTGGCTTCCCTTTTTGCTTGGATGATAGATATGTAAAACTATCAGACTGATAATCACTTTTGGACGCAACTTTGGCATGATCAACATATGAAAGAACAAGTCCTTCTAGTTTTTCTATATCCAACTGCTGTTGATCAGGACGTGTGCATTTACCAACAAAGCCTCTCATGACATCTTCACCAATTCCATATAAACTGCCATAATACGCAATTTGCTCAATATTTTGCTTTGTCCTCGCTTTGATTGGAAAAAGCAACTCCGATGTCGTTTTAAGAAACAGCTCAGTGTTAAAATGGATTTGCTTTGGTAAATCAGCTACTTGTTTCTTGTTTTTTTGACGGAACTCATCTTCGAGTTGTTTATCCCACTGAGCTAGCTTACTATGATCAAAGACATGTGTTATCTCTTGATACCCTTTTGTGGAAATAACATCATTTAAAACAAGTGATTGTAAATACTCAACCGTGCTGTTATTCAAAACTTTCAACAAATATCTTCCAAACACTTCATGATTGATAAATGACAAAATATCAAGAGGTTGTTTAAGTGCAAATATAAAGTAGTCATGGTTTTCATGATGATGTTTGTAGGTTTGCACTAAACTAAACTGCTCACAGGTCGTGATGGCTTGTTCTAGCTCATCAATAGAGCAATTTAAAAGATCGCAAAGTCGTTTAAATGATTGAAATCCTTTTTCAAGATGAGAGTAACTTGCAAGCATTTGATAAACAGAAACAGCAAAAAAACCCATTGCTGGCGTATAAACCATCATAAGACTATCATGATGTGACCCTGATAAGCTAATACTTGATTGAGTTTTAAAACCATCAATAATATGCATTACATTTTCCTATCTAAATGCGGCGAGCGCTTGATCAACTTGTTCGTAGAGACTTTCTATCTGACTATTATTATATAGGATGAGCGAAGACATTGCACTTTTTTTAAGAGGATCCATTTGCCATTTCATCATTTTTTCAATTGTTTGATCATCCAGATTGCGAGTTTCTTTTATTCTAGAAAAAATAACAGATTGATCTGCATAAACAAACCAAATCTCATCAAAGTAATTTTGCCAATTCACTTCAAACAACAAAGGGATTTCAGCAAACAACAAAGGTTGATTGACATGAGTTTCAAACTCATAATAAGCCTCTAATACTTTTGGATGGACCATGGCTTCAAGTTGTTCTTTGCTTAAAGGATGCTTAATCAAATACTCGCGTAGCTTTTTTAAATCAACACATTCATCCTTAATCATATCATCACCAAAAGCTTTTTGAATAGCTGATTTCAGTTGTTGATCACAACAATACAGATCATGAACAACTTCATCAGCACTAAAAACTGGATAACCTTGAGATTTCAGATACTGTGTGACTGTTGATTTACCACTCCCAATACTTCCAGTAATGGCTATTTTTTTAGTTTTTGACAGGTTGGACATAAGTAGGTACCTCGATTTGCAACCACGGTTTTAATGATAGGTGTTTGACACACGCGACATGGTTGATCCTTTTGCATATGAACATTTAAACTTAATTGAAATCGACCAGTTATCCCTAAACTATCTGTATAAGAACGAATAGAGCTGCCTCCTAGTCGTGTTGCTTGATCTAGTATAGCAGAGCAGACTTCAACGATAACACCATACTTAGCTTTTGAAATCGTTGATACGGGCTGACTTGGATGAATCTTAGCAGCAAAACATATCTCATCTGCATAAATATTTCCAATACCAGCTACGATATCTTGCGATAACAGTAATGATTTAATACTGCGAGAACGACGACGAGTAATTCGATACAAGTAATCGGTACAAAACGCTGGATCTGTAACCTCTGGACCAAGATGAGCCAAGTAATCATCTAAATCATCCTCAGTTTGTAAATAGATCATGTGTCCAAATTTACGAGTGTCTTGATAGTGCACGTAGCGTTTATGATCCAGTTCAAACACAACATGCACGTGTTTTGAAGGTTGATAATCATCTTTTATAAAGAATCGACCTTCCATTCTTAAATGAATCACTAGAAATCCTTTGGTTAACTTAAGAACGATGTATTTACCACGCCTGAGAAACTGTTCAAATCGTTGATTCACTAAAGATTTCTTAAACAACTTTACATCTTGAAGAATGATACGTTCGGTTGTAACGATAACGTTTGTAATGGTCTGATGATGAATCTGTTGTTTTAATGTTGAAACAACAGTCTGAACCTCTGGTAATTCTGGCATACTATTTTGCCTGATACCAGTTATCTCCATAATTAAGAGATACTTGTAGTGGTACTTTTAAATCGATCACGTTTTCCATAGCTTTGCTTACCATAGTTTTTACCCATGGCAACTCATCTTTTTTAACATTCAACACCAACTCATCATGAACCTGTAAAATCAGTGTGGATTGCATATCATTATCTTTAAGTTGATTGTAAACTTCTAACATAGCCAGCTTAATTAAATCGGCAGCACTTCCTTGAATTGGTGCGTTCATAGCTGCTCGTTTGCCAAATTCACGTACCAAGAAAGCAGAGTCAAAAAGTTCATCAATAACACGTCGACGATCAAAAATTGTTTTAACATATCCATGTTCTTTTGCAAACTCAACGACATCGTGCATGTATTTTGCAATGTTTGGATATGATTTATTGTATGCTTCCATAAAAGCATTTGCTTGTTTTTTTGTAATCGACAATTGATTTGCCAATCCAAAATCAGACATTCCATATATTATCCCAAAGTTAACTGCTTTTGCTTGTCGTCTCATTGCAGATGTTACCTCATCGAATCCAACTTCAAAAATATCCATGGCTGTCTTAGTATGAATATCGATATTTTGATTGAACGCATCAATCATTGCCTGCTCATTAGCGAGATGAGCCAATAATCTTAGTTCTATTTGAGAATAATCAGCAGCGAGAATAACAGAATCTTTCTCAGCAACGAAAATTTTACGAATAATTGCTGTTTCTTCATTTTTTATTGAGATATTCTGCATGTTTGGATGATTTGATGACAATCTGCCGGTTTGAGTTGCACACTGATTGAAATCAGTATGAATTCTAGAATCATCACGAATAAACTTCTGAAGTCCAATTGTGTATGTGCTATAAAACTTTTGGTATTTTCTATACTCAATAATCTCAGGTATTATTGGATGACTATCATGAAGTGATTCTAAAACATCAATAGCTGTTGACCTCTTTTTTGCAGCAGGCAGCCCGAGTTGGTCATAGAGCACTTCTGCTAACTGCTTCGGTGAATTAATGTTGAACTTACCACTGGTGTAATGATAGATTCGCTCTTCTAAGATTTTGAGTTTCTCGGCTGTTTTCTTGTTGATTTCTTGCAAGATTGTATGATTAACCAAAACTCCGTTTTTCTCCATCTCAAATAATGGATCAATCAACTTGAATTCAATATCACGATACAAACGATACAGCGATTTATCTTGTAGGGTTTGTTTTAGCTGAGAATAGTTTTTTAATGCTTCAACTGCAAACATGCTGTCACTTTGCAACATATCTTTTTTATCAATTGAAATTTGCCATTCATCCTTAATTTTATCAAGTGATGTTAAAGACGTATTATCTAAGAAAACCATCAACCAAATATCATCCTCGATGCCGTTAAATTGAAAGTCATGCTGCTTAGCTAAATGATACAAACTTTTTGCATCAAAAGCTATTTTCTTATACTTGCTTTTCGCCCATGTTTTAAAAGCTGATGATATATTATTTGTTGCTATTTTTGATATTTTATCTCCATGTGCAACGATAAAACATGAGGCTGATTTTATGCCTTGATCATTTTCGAACTCACCCGCCATAATAAAACAATTATCTTTGTCGAAAGATTGATCAAAATCAACCCAATTTGCAGTTGCCTCTTGATGATCTGAGGTCTCAAACTCAGCAATAAATTCGACTAAACTATTTATTTCATAAGTTCTAAAAAATTTCGCAGCTGCTTGCCAATTAGGTGTGTACACCAATTGTTCATTAGTAATATCAAGTGGTACATTTTTATATATCGTTGCCAACTGATGCGACAAATACGCAAGCTCTTTTTGTGACTCCAGATTTTCTCTCAACTTACCTTTAAGTTCATGCAAATGGCTGTAAACACCATCTAATGTTTCATATTGGTCAAGTAGTTTTTTTGCAGTCTTCTCACCAATCCCTGTCACACCGGGTATATTATCCGAACTATCCCCCATCAATGATTTAAGCTCAATAATTTGATACGGTTTTAATCCCTGTTCTTGTTGGAGCGTTTTTAAATCTACAAGTTGAGTCTCAGTTATTCCTTTTTTCATCAATAGCACCGATGTATTTTCATCAATTAATTGCAATAAATCACGATCACTTGTTAAGATAATCTTCTTAGCATCTGGATAGTTTTTAACCATTGTACCGATGATATCATCTGCTTCATAACCTTCAACTTCAATTCGCTTAACATCAAACTCATCCAGATAATCACGAATGATTAAAAACTGATCAATGAGCTCTTGAGGTAGTTCAACACGCGTACCTTTGTAAGCTTCATACTGTTTATGTCGAAATGTTTTTGCCTTAGCATCAAAAGCAAACAACACTGCTTCTGGTTTAATCATGGCTAATGCCTTAAACACCATTGAAGCAAACCCAAAAAGAGCATTTGTCGGTTGACCATTAGATGTGCTCATCATACGACCATAAGCTGTTGCATAGTATGCTCTAAACACCATGGAATTTGCATCCACTAATAAAAGTTGTTTCATAAAATCCTCCAAAGTAATTGTATCATACATCGACTTATATAAAGAAAAAACCTCTTTCGAGGTTACTCAGCAATAGATTCTAAAAATGATAAATTCTCATACATGATTGTAAAGTAATCTTTACCCTCCTGAATGTCATTTTCAGATAATGTCATTAAATTGCTTAGATTCACTTGCGTTAAATTTAGCTCTTCACGAATATAATTGTATAGTTCACGCAACTCTGGTGTTAAATTTGGCTCATAAGCAATATAACGTACATCATCGGCTTCAATTCTAGACATGATAATCTCAAGTTGATCCGCATTTGGTTTAACACCATAACGCGATAGTATAATCGGATAAACATCAATGCCATAGGCTTTTTGCCAGTTACCAAATGAAGGTGTCACTGATACAAAGCGAATACTTAAGTTTCTATTTTTTAATAACTGAAATTCTGAATCCAATCGAACAAGCTCACTTTCTAACAATGCAAAATTGTCTTGGAAGAAACGTTGGTCTTCTGGATAATATGATATAAACCAATCGCGAATGATTCGCCCCATTGATGTCATGGCAATTGGATCCATCCATAAAACAGGATCCATCTCATACATATCAACACGATCAAAAGCAATTCCTTCATAATATGGTGATTCAATCACAACAATGTTTGAAGCAATTTCTAATCTTGTAAAGCGTTTAAACTCATAAACAGCAGATGTTGAAACCAAATCAATGAGTCTCGCATCAGTTGCTCGTACGTCGTCTCGAATAAGTTCCCAGTATGGTTCGAGTTGACCCATGGTAATAATCAAATGTGCATCATCTATTAACTCAAGGTAATTATCGACAACTTGGGCGCGTTGAGAAATATTGCCATCTGTTAGATAACATATATCAGCGCGATCACCACCTATGCGTTCTACTAAATATTGAATTGGATAAGCTGTTACACATACTGTTGGCCGTTCCGTTGTACATGCAGATAATGATGATCCAATGAGTAATAACACTATTATTTGAAGCAATCTTTTCACAATCTAAGCCCCTTTCTTAGGCATTATAACATAATTATAAGGCAATCTTTTGATTATTCTCGTAGAAATCCCCACAGCGTTGACTCTGACTTTTGCATCTTCAACTGTTGTCTTTTCAATAGTTGATTATAACGAACAGACAGGTGATAAGCAATAAAAATAATAGGAATATTTCCCATCATGGTAATAAACAAACGTGATGCATACCAAGACAAAAATTGCACATCAGTTATTGATAGTATTGTGTACCAACCAAATAGCATGATTTCCTTTAAGAAGATTGCAATAACTCCCATCATTACAATTTCAATCATCGTATCACTAAAATGGCGTTGGTATTCTTTTAAAATAAATAAAACAATCATAAATATCAAAACATGTGTAAACAGCATTGAATGATACATTAAATCAACAACAAACCCACTGATTAAAACCCAAACAAATACTTTTTGATGACTTTGCTTAAGTAGTAAAAACAGTAAAAAAAGAAGTGTTGTTGAAGGAACAAACACATAGCTTGTCATTGCAAAATCACTAAATATTAAACTTGAAATTAATAAATCAAGGAGCAAAACGAGTGTTATGAATATTGCTGTCATGGTGTAAACTCCACGTTTTCACGATATACAATCAACACATAATCAAAGCGGTGAAAATCAGCAGCTGGTGTCACAAACACAGTGACTGCCAAACTATTTGGTAACTGCTGAACTTCGCTAACGGTACCCACAAGTAAACCAGCTGGAAATACACCACCGAGTCCAGAAGTAATTACTGTGTTACCAACATTGATGGTTGCATTTGTATCAAGCAGTGTAACCTCAAAAGCACCTTTACTAGCATCATATCGTTGTAGGATTGCTTCTGCAGTAATCGCCGGCGATATCTGAATTCTAACAGCAACTCTGTTATTCTCGGATTGTGTCGTTAATAATCTCACGATCGAATGATTGGCATGCACACTTTGAACTCGCCCAATTAACCCTTTTGGGGTAATGACTGCTGAATCTTCAATGATTCCATCATTGGATCCAACATTGATAATGACTTGATTTAAAAATGTGTCTGCAGGACGATAGATTACAGTTGCAGCTTGTGTTGTGTAATCCATAGAAGAAAGACTTAAATCATTAAGCCTTTTAAGTTCTTGTATTTGTCGATAAGCTTCTTCTAACTCCGCCTTATATTTTGCTAACGTATCAAGTTCTTGTTGCGTAAAACGATCTTGCTCTCTTTGAACAAAATGCGTTCGCAAATCGTCAAGGAACATTGATGTTCTCTTAATTGGATATTCAAACACGCTGTATCGAACAGAGGCAAAAAACCCAAATCCAGCATTTGAGATATCTGATGCTATTTGGGTTGCATTCAAAGAAAAGAATAAGATGGCAATAAGCATCAATGTGCTTCCAATTACCAAAAATGTGCGTTTGATATTTGATTTTTTCATAGCTCATGTTCATTATAAAGAAAAAGGTTATCATATTCAATCAACAATCAGTTTTTGTCGTAAACTGCAATAACCATGATTGGTAATGATTAAGTGATCCAACAATGGTATCCCCATCATCTTTCCTGCCTCACTTAGAGTATTTGTCACGTCCACATCTTGTGATGATGGTTGCAGTGAACCACTAGGATGATTGTGTACCACAATTATTTTTGATGCAGAAAAGACCACAGCTTCTTTAAATATTTCCCTTGGATGAATGATTGATCGATCTAGAGTTCCAATAAATAACGTTCGATATGAAATAATCTGGTTTTGGACATTGAGATACACAACAATAAAATGCTCTTGTGTTTTATCAAGTAACTCACTTGTTAGCCAATCTATTAGCACTTGAGGATGCTCAATCACACTTACTTCCATGACATGATGTCTTTGTACTCGTTTTAGAATCTCAAACACAGCTAATAGTTCAAGAGCTTTTGCTTCTTTGATTCCTGTTACTTTCATGCATTGATGCATTGTCAATCGGGGTAATCCACTCATTCCTTGGGCTAACTTAAGTAAACAAGAGGCCATGGTAAAGACATTGGCCCCTTTCGATCCGCTTCTTAAAATAAGTGCAAGTACTTCAACATCACTTAATGATGCCATCCCTTGAGTTTTGGCTTTTTCTCGCGGACGCTGATGGACTGGTAAATCCATCATCGATTGATAACCTTCTACCTTCCCCACTGAGCTGTAAAGCCAGGTAAAGCAAGGCGACCACTACCTGAAAAAAGAATTTTAATTACCGCAGCAATCCCTGCAGCAATTGCAACATAACCTAATGCTACTGATGTTGTTATCATCACTACTCCTCCTACTTCACTATAGTTTTATAAGGTTGATTCTCCTAATTTTTCTTTACATGATATTCATAAAGAATTAAACTAAAACTAAAAAAGAGGTTGAAATATGCAAGAACATGAAACAGTGTCATTGAAAGAGAAACTTTCATTCTCATTAGCTGGATTAGGACAAAACTTGATTTATAATTTTTCAAGTGCTTACATCATCATTTTCTATACTGATTTTTTAAAGCTCTTACCTGCTGCAGTAGGTACTCTCATGTTGATAGCTCGCCTTTGGGATGCTATCAATGATCCAATCATGGGTTCGCTTGTTGACAAAACAAAAACAAGATTTGGAAAACTACGTCCCTATTTGTTGGCTGTTCCAATACCACTTGCTACTTTCACGATTCTTACCTTTATCAATGTCGACATGTCCTATTCGATGCGATTACTATATGCTTATGTTACCTATATAAGCTGGGGAATGATTTATACGGTAAGTGATGTTCCTTATTGGGGACTATCAGCTGCCATGACAACTGATCCAAAGCAACGATTAAACATCATATCTTTAGCGCGAATCTTCTGCAATATTGGTTTAGCAATTGCAATCGTCATTCCACCAATTATTATTTCACTATATAACGGTACCCAGGTAGGCTACACCGTTTCCGCAATTATCATGGGTGTGTTAGGAAGCTTTCTTTTTTTCTTAGCTTTCTTTAATACAAAAGAACGTGTGATACCTTCAAGCCACGACTCATCTATTCTTAATAACTTGTCACTAATCAAACATAATAAACCACTCTTATTATTGCAATCATCTCGTATTTTGGGAGCACTAAGGATGGGTTTAGCTGCTGCTGGAACGTATTTTGCTAAATACAATCTAGGTAATGAACTGTACTTTTCTGTTCTTGGTGGAGTTTTGATTGTATCAATGATTTCAGCAATCACAATCACACCATTACTTTCAAAGTCAATGAATAAGAAGTTTTTATATCAAGCAAGCTTACTCATTGGTGCTTTTGCCCATCTGGCCATGTTTATCTTCGGATATGGCAACATGGTTTTATTGTTTGGATTCTTGTTTATCGCTGGTTTTGGTATGGGTGTCAATGATGTGATCATGTACTCGATGGTTACCGACTCTATTGATTACTTAGAGTTTAAGACTAAAAAACGCCTTGAAGGCGTTAGTTTTTCGCTACACACATTTACAACAAAGCTTCAAACTGCACTATCAGCATTTGTTATTGGACTGGTTTTACAGATGTTTGGTTTTATTGAGAATGCCGCTCAAACTGAACAAGCGTTAACTGGAATTTTCCTTTTACTATCTATTTTACCTGCTATCGCAAGCTTGCTAAGCTTGATACCGATGCACTACTATGATTTGAGCGAAGATAAGCACAAGAAGATTCTTGAACAACTATAAAACCAATGGTTTCCCATTGGTTTAGTTGTCTTATTGTTTTGGTAAGATTAGATTTAAGATAACACCAACGATTGCCGCTAGTGCAGTCCCAGATAATGTTGCTAGTGTTGAAATTTGAAACACCGCACCACCTAGACCTAATACTAGCATTGCTGATGCAATGATTAAATTGCGTTGCAAACTGAAGTCAACTTTTGCATCAATCATGACGCGTAATCCATTCGATGCAATAACACCATATAACAAGATACTCATGCCTCCAAGTACTGGTGCTGGAATTGTTGAGATAGCAGCTGAAACTTGCCCTAGAAAACTTAGCAAGACCGCAAACACTGCTGCTCCACCAATAACATAGACAGAAGCAACTTTTGTCATACCAACAACACCTGTGTTCTCACCATATGTTGTGTTTGCAGGTCCACCTACCAACGCACTAAATGCTGTAGCTAAACCATCACCAACAAGTGTTTTATCCAATCCTGGATCTTTTAAGAAGTTACGATTACAAATTTTTCCTAGTACTGTGTGGTCTCCAATATGTTCCGACACTGTTACGATCACGATTGGTACAATTGCCCACATTTCAGGACCAAAGTATAACTGATATGTATCGAAGTTCCCTAAAGCAAATGGTAACGCTAGTTCTGGAAGTCTTAAAAACTGTGCTTCTGCAATTGGTGTGAAATCTACAATTCCAAAGAAAATCGCAACGATATATCCACCAACAATACCTGTGATAAACGGGATGATTTTAAAGAATCCTTTAGCAAAAACTGCTACTAATGCAGTGATTAAGAACGTTATAATTGCTACAGCTATGACGCGCCAATCACTATCTAAGCTTAATCCAGCTTGGCCAACTGCCACCCCAGCAAGACCTAATCCAATAATCGCAATCATTGGACCAATAACAATTGGTGGTAGTAACACGTCCAGCCATTTTGTCCCAATAAACTTAATCGTAATAGCTACTAAAACATAGATAATCCCCACTACAATTAAACCTGTTTGTGAAGCACCAATTTCCCCGCCTAATGCTTCTCGCGCAAATACCATTGCAGCAATATAAGCAAAGGATGAACCTAAATAAACTGGTACTTTTGCTTTAGTTGCGATGATGTAAATGATTGTTCCCACACCTGATGCAAACAATGCAATTGATACAGGAAACCCAACAATAATCGGTACTAAAACCGTAGCTCCAAACATTGCAAATACATGCTGAATACTTAATGCTGCCCACTGTAACGGTTTGGGCTTTTCATTAACATCTAATAATAACTCTTTTTGTTCCATGAACTTTCCTCCTATAGTTTTGGTATAGGTCATAAAAAAAGGACTCACATAAAAGTCCGTTTAAAATGTTCAGGGTTACTTTGTCATTCGCCTTGTTGATCTCACAGGATCACATTTAAAGGACCTACACTAGTTAGGATTATAGCACAAGGAATGAATGTTGCCAATGGATTTTTTGAACTTTGGTGTACTTTCATGTTGATTTTCGATATAATCAAACATGGTGATAAAATGAAAAAAGCAATATTCTTTGATTTAGATGGCACTTTACTTGATCCTAGTAGTAATAGTATCCCCATCTCAACCATCAATGCACTGAAGCGATTAAAAGAAAACGGACACTTTCTAGCCGTAGCAACTGGACGTAGCCTTCGTTCACTTTTAGAGATAAAATTAGATGAGTTGATTGCATGGGATGGTTATATATGCTCAAGTGGTCAACAAGTATTTTTAAGCGATACAACGCCACTTTATGAAGCCTTTATGGATCCTATTGATCTAAAAAATATTGAAAAAATAGCACTTTTAAATGATTTAAACATCCAATACCAATGCGAACATTCCTTTTTGCTTAAGGATCCAGATGGCCCTGTTTTAGAAGCTCATAGCTTCTTTCATGAACCTATTCCGTCATTGGTTAAACAATATGATAATGAAAACATTGAAATGATTATGATTTATGCATTTGATCATGAAAAGTTTGAACTTTTCTCTCACATTGATTCCATTAACCTTTATCCAGGACAATCTTCATATGCTGATGTCATTTCAAGTGCCTACTCTAAATCAAAAGGTGTTAAAGAACTACTAACTTATCATCAATTAGATCCAAATGACTACATTGCTTTTGGAGATTCAACAAATGACTTAGACATGCTCAAAGATGCATCACTATCAATTGCGATGGGAAATGCAAACATCATACTAAAAGAAACTGCGGATATAATTACCCGCAGTGTGGATCAAGACGGTATTTATACCGCTTGCAAAGTATGTGGTTTGATTTAATCTACAAACACTTTTATCACGTCACCATCAGCTGATTGAACATCGACAATTTCACCTGTCATGCCTTCTTCAATGGCTTTCATAATAAGATCGATGTCAACACCTTTAGTATCTAATGGTTGACCATCAATTTTGATTTGATTGGCTAAGTTTGCTCCAGCTTTAATTAAGGATATTGGTACATTCACCCTAACAACGTCTCCATCTGCACTATCGACTTTGACTCGCAACATCTTTTTATCTTGTTGCGTCTTTTTTATTTCGACTTTTTCTTCTGTAAGTGCTTCTAATAATTTAAGTCCTTCTTCGACATCAATGATGCCTTCTTTAACCATTTGTAAGATTCTTTCTTTATTGTTTGTCATGTTTTTTTCTCCTATTTCTTGAGTAGTTCGAGCGCTTCTTCAACACTCAGTTCTTTGTTTTGTAGCTTGTTTAATACATCATCTGCCACAGCAGGCTCAATGCTTGGGTTGCTATTGTCATAACCCATTTTTCGAATGATGATATCCAAGTTCTTCTTAACTGTTGGGTATGAGATGTTTAACTCTTTTTCCATCTCTTTAATGTTTCCGTAAACTCGAACAAATGTTTCAACAAAATAGATTTCATCTTTATTCAAGTTACTAAAACGAGATAACTCAAACTCACCAGAAATCTCTGTATGACATACTTGGCACGTCAATTTTGTAGCTACTAGCTTGTTTGAACATACAGGGCATGTACCGATTACTTCTTTACGCATATTGATCACTCCTTACAGTATTTTTATTAAAATGTGAGAATCTTCTGATTGAATCTCAACCAAGGTGAAGGGGTCATACTGTTTTAAATCCTTCGCCAATGTTTCTAAAAATTCAATGATTAACTCTTTGTTGTTTACGAGAAATTGCTGCAGCTCCTCATCACTGTCTTTGAAGAAACGGGTTCCCCACAATCCAAATTTAACAAATTGGATGGCAGTTTTTACCCCTATACCAGGTAATCGTATATTTTTTTCTGGAGTCTCGATGATAACTTTAATTTTTTTAGCCATATATCAACTTTCCTTTTTATCGAATGATTCGATCTTTTGTTTGGTTTGTTAGAAAATCCACATCTTGTCGCAAAATAACCACATTCTTTTTTTGTCTGTTTGAAACATCTTCACGATGAGTCACTTTGACAATAGTTCTTTTTACTCGAACGAAAAGTGAGTGGTAAATTGTGATAATCTCATCAAGTAGTCTGTAATTACCGATGAACAATGTATTTGATTTCATTTGGTTCCCTCCATTAGTTATCATAACAATCGATTACCTAACACCATTTTAAACTAAATATTGATTATGTCAATACTTTTATTAATTATTTTAATTATTTTATTAATATTATTAATTTATGGCTCATTTTATAATAAAAAATACACCGATCAGGTGTATTTCTATAATTTTTTTGATAATAAGTCGGATAACTCTTTCAAATGATGATCATCTAGCTCACTATGATAATGCGAAAACGTCTCATCAGCAAAAATATCCAAAACAATATAATCAAGTTTAAATGGATCCAAATCGACAATAGCTAAACAACCTTCAATTGGTGTTATCAAATGGTTATCAACCAATAAATGGGTATTGGATGTTAGCAAACGATGCCCTTTGATGGTGTACTCACTTGGTTCTAAGATAAATGTTATATCATCTAATCCTAAATCCTGAGTGAAGTCATCAAATGCTTTGATTTGTTCTGATAGTAACCCACTAATCACAATCGCATGTGGTTGGTTAGTTTCCATGAACTTGATCAAGCGTTTTCGAACGAGGTCGCATCGATAACTGGATTCAAACACAGTGTATTTTAAGTAAAAAAGTTTCATAGTTTTATCACAAATCCATTCTACCAAGATTGCGTGCCGAACTCAAAGCATATGCAATAAAAAAAAGAGCGACTATATAGTTGCTCTTTATCTACTTTTAAAGAATCCTGGAATATCGCTATCTTCCTCGTCTGTTTCAGTTACTGGTGGTGTTTTTGGAGTAAAGGTATTTGTTGGTTGAGTTGTATTTCGTTTAGGAGTAGCATTTGGTAAATCAAAACCAGTAGCTATGACAGTGACAATGATTGCATCTCCAATTTGCTCGTTAATAGCAACTCCAAAAATGATGTCAACATCATTGCCAGCAGCTTGGCGAATGTACTCGACAGCTTCATCAGCATCATACAATGTAATACTGTTGCCACCTGTGACATTGACAATTGCATTGGCAGCACCTTTTATTTGAGCTTCAAGCAAAGGTGACGTGATCGCTTTTTGAGCAGCTTCCTGTGCTTTGCTTTCACCTTCAGCCATACCAATACCAATTAAAGCAGACCCTTGATTTTTCATGACTGCTTTAACATCAGCAAAATCTAAGTTAATTAATGCTGGTACAGCAATTAAATCTGTGATGGTTTGAACACCTTGCCTTAAAACATTGTCCGCTTCTTTAAATGCTTCGATAAACGGTATCCGTCCAATGACTTCAAGCACTTGATTATTTGAAACTATAATGAGTGAATCAACATATTCTTTTAACTCCTCAAGCCCTTGCAGTGCTTGATCCATCCGCTTGCGTCCTTCAAAGCTAAATGGTTTTGTTACAATACCAACTGTCAATGCGCCTAAGTCTTTTGCTACCTTAGCAAACAAAGGTGTCGCACCGGTACCAGTCCCACCACCTAAGCCAGCAGTTAAAAAGACCATGTCTGCGCCTTCCATTGCTTCTCGTATATCAGCTTCGCTTTCAAGCGCGGCTTTTTTGCCAACTTCAGGATTTGCACCTGCGCCCAACCCCTTTGTTGTTTCTTTTCCAAGAATTAATTTGTTTTTGACCATGGAAACATTCAATACTTGAACATCTGTATTGCAAACATAAAAGTCTACACCTTGCAATCCTTCATCAACCATGCGGTTAATGGCATTGCAGCCTGCCCCACCAATTCCAAAAACTTTTATGCTCGCGACTTGTTGATACATTTCTTCGTTCATTTTAAATCCTCCAATTAATCTTTCTTGGTTTGTAGAAAACTCTTAATTTTCTTTCCGATTGCAAGTTCCAATGTTGGTTCCTTTGTTTTTCTAGATCCAATCATATCTTCAAATTCTAACATATTTATCGCTGGCTTTTTCCTTCTTAGCCATATTTCCATATCTTGATAAGCATAAAACGCTCCTAATGCAACTGTTAAACCAGGATCACGTGCTCCTATGGTTTCAGGAACATATAGCTTGGTTTGTCTTTCAAATGCTTTTTCAATGTAAGCATCGAGTCCTTCAATGAGTGAGCCCTCTCCCGTTATTAAAAGCTGAGTTGATCGCTTTTCAATAATCGGCTCACACATTCGCACCAATTGTTTGCGCCATTGTTCAATATACGGTAACACCACATCCATTATCTCTGACTGTGTGCATGTCTTTGATTGATCATTCACCGCCCACAAGTAAACTGGGTACTTTGAAAATTCATCCTTGTTTAGCTCACAATTATAATAGAGTAACCTTGTTGAAACATCATCAGGTAAACTAAAGGATTTTCCTAAGGCATTAACCCATTGGCCAAACCCCATCTCTAACCATTCACTGCTAATGAGTTTACCTTGATAAAATAAGTTCAACTGTGTACTGGTTTTATCTAATCGAATCGCAATCATAACATCTTTATTTGATTGCTCAATAATCGCTGTTTCCTTTGCCAATGCCCAACTATCCAAAACAACATCCAAAATCTCACATCCAGCTTTCTCAACACATGCTGCTAATTGATAAGTAAGTGCTTTATCCGCAACATAAATATCTGCTTCCACTTGGATGCGTTCTACTTTTTCATAGATTGGTGCTTTGCGAAATGGAACACCATTCACAATATAACGTGCTATTTGGACAAAGATTACCTCTTTATCAACTTTAACTTCTGAATTCATCAACATATGATACGCTTTTTCAATATCTTGCTGACTAATTCCTGTTTCAACATCCGTTATTTCAACATTAAGTTTTTGAGAATATTTTTGCATCCCCAAACTTGGAATTACGAGTAAGACTTGTTCGATTGAAGCCTGTAAATTCTTTGATGCATTTAGTAGTGCACTTTGAATCGATCGAATGATTGCTTCTTCATCCAACACAAAACGACCATCAAACCCGGTTGTTGGCACTTGTTCAACTTTGAGAATATTTAGCGAAGTGTGAAAAAACTCCGCGACAACCAAACGTACTTTGTGATCTGCAATTTCACAAACAGCAAGGATTTGTTTTTCCATTGAGTAAGCCTTTCATCATTGCCTATATCATAGCATAAAAAAGTAAAACAAATAAAGAGAAAACCATTCGTTTCAGTGCAAACTTGCATATTTTGGTTGCATTGAAAACAGGGTTATGATATAGTAAACGAGCAAATAAGAATCAAGATTAGAAAGGGGTTTATGGTATGCCAAGAGTATGTGCCATTTCAGGCAAAAAAGCATTGTCTGGAAACAAACGTTCTCACTCATTGCGTGCGACCCGCCGCAAATGGAATGTGAATTTGCAAAAAGTAACCTTAATGGTCGACGGGAAACCGCAAAAAGTACGTATTTCAGCCCGTGCATTAAAGGCGCTTAAAGCCCAGCAAGCAACACAATAAATAAAACGGTTCGCCGTTTTTTTTATTTATCCCTACTCTTTATAATTAGCAGTTTTCCTTTTTCAATGACAAGATATGCACCATCTTCTAAAAACTCATTTGACAAAGTATATCGATCAGTCGGTAAAATCAGTTGCTGATCTAAAGGGTATTTCACATGTTTCAATGACACCACACTAGGCTCTAAAGCAAATATTGATAAGTAATCATAGTGTTCTCGTTTGATTTCCATCGAATCTTGGGCGATAAACATATGATTTTGATCATCTATTAAATGGATTTTAGGATAATGAAACATAAGTTGCAAGTTAACATATTGATGATCCATGCGTCCGCCTAAACCACCGATAAGTATAATCTTGTCAACACGATTAACCCATTGAATAACAGCAACTTCTGAATCACTTTCATCCTTTTGTTGATTTAACATCACAACATGTTTTGCATGTTGTTTTATTTTATCTAAATCATGAGGTTTGATTGAATCAAAGTCACCAACTGCCATATCCATCATTAAACCTTTTTGTGCACATAAAAGAGCTCCTTTATCCACACCAACTAGATAATCATATGAATAGTTAAAGTTATTATCCGATAAAGAACAGACAAGTAATGCTGTTAACATAAACTCGCAACCGCTTTGATGATATCCTGTTTAAAAATATAGCTTCCAGCAACAACAACATCAACACCTGCTTCTTTAACAAGGTTTACTGTTTCATTATTGATACCACCATCTACCTGAACAAGCGCATGGCTGTTTGTTTTTTTAATTAGCTCTTTTGCATAGCGAATTTTATCAAGCGAATCCATTATAAATGACTGCCCACCAAAACCAGGTTCAACAGACATAATAAGAATTAAATCTACCATAGATACATAAGGATCGATTGCTTCTTTTGCTGTGTTTGGTTTAATCGTAATTCCTACTTTAATTTGGTTTTTCTTGATTCTACTAATTAGATCCAATGTCCGCTTGTGATCATTGGTTGCCTCTAAGTGAAAGGTTATCTGGTCACACCCAGCAGCAACAAACATATCAACAAAAACTTCAGGATCTTTAACCATCAAATGTACATCCATAAACAGATTTGATAGTTCCTTGACTGATTTTAGTATGTCAGGTCCAAATGTAAGGTTGGGAACAAAATGACCATCCATGACATCGAAATGAATCCATGTTGCGGCTGATTGATTCACTTGTTGTAGTTGTTCTTTAAACTGCTTGAAATCTATGGACAATATTGAAGGTGCAACAATCATATGATTACTCTCCTTTATCTATTAGTTCGCATACATCCACGTAGTTTTCATAGCGAATGGATGAAATTTTCTTATTTTTAACCGCTTCCTTGATTGCACAGTCTGGTTCATTAAGATGAACACAGTTGCGAAAACGACATTGACCAAAAAAAGGTTTGAAATCATGAATGACCTCAGCTAAATACTCTTTGCTCATGTGCTTGAAACTCAAAGATGAAAAACCTGGTGTATCTGCAACCCATCCAGAAGCTACTGGATGTAGTTCGACATGTCTTGTTGTATGTTTTCCACGGTTAAGTGCTTTTGAAGTTTCTTGTGTTTTAATCTTGAACGTCGCATCCAGACGATTGAGTAAAGCTGATTTTCCAGCGCCACTTTGGCCCGTCAAAACAGTTATTTTATCTCTAAATATTTCACGAACAGGCTCCATATCATAACCAAACCCTGTTTTAACTACTTTATATCCAGCATCTATATATTCTTGTATAACATCAAATACAGGATCGTCATCTTCAACCAAATCACATTTGGTAATACAAATGACTGGTTCAATTTTTGCAGCAAACACCAAAAACAAAAGTCGATCCAACAAAACTGCTGAAAAATCAGGTCTAAACAATGATGTTACGATTAGTGCTTGATCAACATTGGCTATTACTGGTCGAATAAGCATGTTGGTTCTTGGTTCAACGCTTTGAATTACCCAATGTTCACCTAACTGTTCTACCATGACCCAATCTCCAACGATTGGAGATTCCTTTAATCTTAGCTTACCCATTGGTTTTGCTATTTCAATTTTATTTTCAATCAAAACCGAATATCGATTTGATATCAACTTCATTACTCGTGCTTTTATCATCAGTAATAATATAGTGTAATCACACTATCCTCATATTGAATGTATAAATTTCCAGGCGAAGGTGACATATCAACCACAACATCATACACAATGGCTTCTATTTCTTCATCCGACATACCTTCAGTGGTTTTTCTAACAAGATTTACTGATACACCTAACTCCGTTAATTGATTTCTTGCTTGCTCAATATTTGTACCATTTAGTTGTGGGACAACAATTTCAACATAAGTTGATACAACAAGTTTAAGTTCATGAGAACGTCTTGGATCTAGTTTTTCATCTGGAAGTAAGTTTTCTTGACGAATGACAATCCCCGGAGGAACATCCACACTTTGTTCTTTTTCTACACGAATGTTAATCCGAGACCCTGCAAGTGCTGCTTGAACTTCTTCAAGTGTCATATCTTTATAGTTACCGACAACAAAATATTTGCCATCTGAAATCCAAACATTGACACTTGATCCCACTTCTACTTCAGCACCTTCGATTGGTGTAAAATTAATAATACGTCCAAAATCAACATCATCTGTGAGTTGGTATCTGACACTTGTTGATAAATGCAACCCTAACTCTTCAAGAACATTTCTAGCTTCTGCAAACGTTAATCCCGTAATATCCGGCATCGTGACAATCTTATCTTGCTCAGCTTGATTAAACATTGCAACAGCCCACCACATTGCACCAATGAGAACTGCACTAATAAGCAGTCCCACCAAAGTAGTTTTAATAGTAGATGATGTCCCATTTGATTGGGTCGGGTCAGAAACTTTGTCCATCACTATTGTATGCCCATCATCTGTATCAAAAACGATTGGTTTTTCATGTTTCTTGTTTTCATCCATACAAGAGTTAAGATCACTTAGCATTTCCTGAGATGATTTATAGCGGAAAAACTTATTTTTGACGGTTGCTTTGATAATAATATTCTCGACTGATTGCGGAATACTTGGGTTATACTCTTTCACAGATGGGATTTCATCCCGCATGTGCTTAAGTGCAACTTGAACTGGGACATCCGCATTATAAGGCACATCACCAACTAATAGCTCATAAAATACGATACCAACTGAATAAATATCACTTTGACTAGTCGAGCTTTCTCCTCGAGCTGTTTCAGGTGCCATATAATGAACTGAGCCCATCACTGAATCCATTTGTGTCAGTTGTGTAGCATCTTGTGCGCGCGCAATACCAAAATCAGCAATTTTTACAGTACCATCATCCTTCATTAATATATTTTGCGGCTTAATATCACGATGAATAATGTTGTGTTTATGTGCTTCTGATAATCCATCGACAATCTGCTTCATGATGACTAACGCCTCATCAATATCGATTGATCCCCGTTGTTGAATCAATTGCTTGAGTGTTTGTCCTCTTACCACTTCCATGACAATGAAGTGCTTTCCATCTTCTTCACCCACATCATAGATTTCCACTATGTTTGGATGGCTGATGCCACTGGCTGCATTTGCTTCACGCTGAAAACGAATTAAGTTAACCGGATCATTTGATAACTCACCACGAAGAATTTTAATTGCAACTTCACGGTTGAGTAAGGTATCCATTGCTAAATAAACATCAGCCATGCCACCTTCACCAATCCGTTTTACAATCATGTATCGCTTTTTTATCATTTGGCTCATACTAAACACCACCTATTTGACTTAAATAGATAATTGTGACATTATCGTAGCCTCCAGCATCGTTGGCCATTTGAATTAGCTGATTTACTTTTTTTGTAGGACTCATTTTTGAAGTTAAAACATCATGAATTTTTTGATTTGCAACATAACCATGCAAACCATCAGAACAAAGCAAATACTCATTGTAACGGTCTTTTATATCGTATATGTCAACAGAAATAGCATCAGATATACCTAATGCATTTGTTAACATGTTGCGATAAGGATGATTTTTTGCTTGTTTAGGATCTAACTTCCCCATTTTTATGAGTTCATTGACATAACTATGATCTTCACTTAATAGTTGCAACGATTCAGGGTTAATCGCATAGCAGCGACTATCACCTACATTAGCTAATACAGAGTAGTGATCTGTTAATAGTAGCGCTACTAAGGTAGTTCCCATACCTCGATAATCTTTCTCTTTTTGCGACAAGGCATACAAATGCTTGTTTGCCTCTACAATCAACAATCTAACGTAATCTTTTACAGTTTCCACAGAATCAAAAGAAGGGTGGTCCTTAAATTTTCTCTTGATGAAATTGATAATTGTTTTACTTGCACGTCCACCACCAACATGACCGCCAATCCCATCACAAACAATGGCAAAGATGACACCTTCTTCTTTGATGATTGCAAATTGATCTTGATTACTCTCACGTACTAAGCCACGATCACTTCTACCGATTGCTTTCATGTGCCCCCTCCTTAACCTTTTTACTACGCAACTGTCCACAAGCCGCATTAATATCTACGCCATGCTCTTGTCTTAATGTGGTTTGAATTCCTCTTTTTTTGAGTTGATCATAGAATTTAAGTGCTGATTTAATGTGTGTTCGCTCAAATGGTTGTTCCAAAACTGGATTATATGGAATTAAATTAACATAGGCATTTTGTCCGAAAATTAGATCAGCCAACTGATTAGCATGTTCTGGTTGATCGTTAACATCCTTTAACAGTATGTACTCGTACGTTATCCTGCGATTAGTCTTTTTGTAGTATACATTCAAAGCATTCATTAAGTCTTTAATAGGATGAGCTTGATTAATTGGCATTAATTGTGAGCGTAACTCATCATTTGGAGCATGTAGAGAAATTGCAAGATTAATTTGAAGTGGTTCATCTGCAAGTTTTAAAATTCCATCAATAATCCCACACGTTGAAATTGTAAGTTTTCGTGAACCAATCGCTAGTCCATGATCACTATTAACAATCTTAAGAAAGTTTAAAACATGATCGTAGTTATCAAATGGTTCACCGATTCCCATGACCACAATCGAAGACACACGCTCTTGCTGTTTATCCAGTTCTCGTTGAACATGTAAGATCTGTTGGACCATTTCCCCTGATGTGACATCTCTTTGTTTCTTTAACAGTCCGCTCGCACAAAATTTACAGCCCATGTTGCAACCGATTTGAGAACTCACGCATACACTCTTCCCATAATCATGATGCATTAGAACTGTTTCAATTAACATGCCATCATGACATTCAAACAAAAATTTTGTCGTGTCATCTTGAGCAACATGTTTTTCTTTTAGTATTAAGTTATCAAACTCAAATGAACGTTGTAGCTTATCTTGAAAAGCTTTAGAAACATCGCTCATCGCACCAAAAGATGCAACACGTTTTTTATACAACCAAGTATAAATTTGTTTTGCACGATATTTCTTTTCGTTATTTAGTTCACACCACTCAACAAGTTGAGGGTAAGTTAAGTCAAATATAGTTTTCATAGTTTCACTTTAATCATTTTAACTGATTCGAATGAATTTTACCATATAAAACCCATCCGCATCAGTGATTGATGGCTCTAGAAACTGTTCTTGCTGTTTTTCAAACTGAGGAAAGTTGTCCAAAAACCAAATCGCTTGCTTCTCGTTTTCTTTTGTATTCATCGTACAAGTAGCGTAAACCAGCCATCCACCAACTTTGACAAGTGACGCCACATTGGCCAAGATATCCTGCTGTAATGCAATGATTTGATCTAAATCATCTGGTTTAATAAATTGCTTAATGTCAGGTTTTCTTCTTAATACACCAAGCCCACTGCAAGGTGCGTCCACTAAAACTCCATCAAAAGATTCATGCTCATATTCTAAGTAAAGCTTTGTTGCATCAGCTACCTTTGGTGTGACCATCGATGCTCCTGTTTTTTTTACCAATTGTTCAATGAGTTCTACTCGATGTGGATGAATATCTACAGCTATGATTTCACCTTGGTTTGATGCTGCCATTGCCATTGAAATGGACTTCCCTCCTGGAGCAGCACAAGCATCCAAAACTCTATCATGAGGTTTAATAGGAGTAAATAAACTCACTTGTTGCGCATTTTTATCTTGAATTAGCAAATGCCCATCTAAAAAGGCATCTGACTTGAGAATTGAGCGATCTGCTAGATAACACCCTAAAACATCTGTCTTAGTCAACTCCAGTTCAGTTAAGGAACCTGATTCTTTAAGCGTGTTTATCTTAACGTACAATCGCGGTGGTAAGTGACTAACTTCGACAAACTGCTTCATTGCTGTGTAACCATATTGCTTTTGCCACATGGATAATAACCACTTAGGAAAAGAGTAAATGATGCTCATAGCATCTAGTGATTCTGGCTGTTGAGGTAATTTTTGCTCTTGATCAAATACTTGCCTAAGAATCGCATTAACAAATGATTTATAACGACCATCAAACAATCTTTCAGCAACCTTATTCGCTTCGTTAACAATCGCATAATCAGGCAATTTATCCACGAACAGTTTTTGATAGACCGCAAGATTAATTAGTATTTCAATCTCTTTTTTTGGCTTTCTTTTTGCCAAATGTTGCCATTGATAAAAACAAAATTGATAGTTTTGAATCGTTCCATAAACCAATTGTGTTATCAACGCGATATTTGCATGATCAACTTGCTTCAAAACAATATTTGCATACTGCTGATCAATCATTACTTTCCTTAAAATATTAAATGCTAGTTGTCTTTCCATGTTTACTCCAAATGCAATGGTGATACATTGACTCTAATTGACATGACCGATTGATATTTGTTTAAAAGCTCACCTAACTTAGCCTTTAATCCATTCAAATCTTTTGATTTATACACCAAGCGGTATCGGTAAAAGTTATTAGACTTTCCAATATCGATTGGCCCTAAACAACGTAAATCAGCTTGTTCACTCTCATGCTTTAAAGCTGTTGCTGTTTTATAACACTTCTCTTGATCACGATGAACAATAATAACAGCAATCAAGTAAACATAAGGAGGAAGCTGAGCTTGTTTACGATAATGCATTTCATGTTTAAAAAACATATCATAGTCTTGATTCTCAACAGCTTTTAAAACATAGTGTTGCACATCAAACGCTTGAACTATCACTTCTCCAGCTTTATCATGGCGACCACTTCTACCTGCTGCCTGACTAATCATCGCAAATGTCGTTTCATTAACATGATAGTCATGTCTTGATAGAGCAGCATCTGCATATAAAATCCCAACTAACGTCACATTAGGAATATCTAAACCTTTTGCAACCATCTGTGTTCCAATTAAAATATCATAGTTCCCCTTAGAAAACTCATCAAGAATAATCTGATGTCCATCTTTTTTCTTAGTCGTATCATAATCCAATCTACCGACATTAGCATCCTTAAATATATTCATGATTGCTTCTTGAAGTCGTTGAGTAGCAAGACCACTACCCATAAATGTGTGGTGATGACAATGTTGACACTCATAACGTTGATACACTTGCCCACAACCATGACAATGTAGCTTTTTGTCTTCCCTATGATATGTTAGTGGAACATCACAATAATGACACATTGCAGTTTCATGACAATGACTGCATTGAACACTTGGTAGATATCCACGGCGATTCAATAATAAAATCACTTGCTCTTTCTTAATTAATCGTTGCTTGATTGCTTGAATCAATGGATCACTAAGATGAATGGTTTTTTGCTGTTTTATTGCTTTTTGCATGTCAACAATTGTAATTTTGGCTAAAGTCTCATTAATCCGTGTCGGTAGCTTTAATAAAAAGTACACACCTTTAAGGGCTCGCGCATAACTTTCTAAACTTGGGGTTGCACTGCCCAATACAAGAGGGCAATTTGCCTTTTTTGCTTTAAAAAGAGCAACATCACGCGCATGATAATAAGGTGAAACATCTTGTTTAAAGCTTAGATCATGCTCTTCATCCATGATGATACAACCGATAGAAGCAAGTGGTAAGAAAATGGAAGAACGAGTTCCAATTATAATCTTGGGTTGAAAATCCAAGGCTGATTGATATTCGAAGTATCGTTGATTATCACTTAAGTTTGAATGATACACAATAATAGGTACTTCAAATCTTGATTCAAATCGTTGAATCATTTGAGGTGTTAAAGCAACCTCAGGAACTAATACAAACACGCTTTTTCCTTTGTCAATGCAATCTTTTACCACATGCATGTAAACTTCAGTCTTCCCACTCCCTGTAGTTCCATAGAGTAAATAGGTGCGATGATTGCTTAAATCTATGGATTGATATGCTGCTTGTTGGTCTTTTGTAAGCTGTTTAAACCCTTCACTAACAGGTAGTCGACTCCGTTGATATGATTTCTCTTTTTTAAATCGTTCAACATAGCCTAACTCAATTAGCTTCAAACTTAATGATTTTGCAACTTGTCGATAAGCTTGATAACTCATCTCACCATGCTTTTTTAATGTGCAAATGATTTCAGTTTGACGTTTTGTTAAGCTAACATCCGTAATCTCATTAAGCTTTACCCAATCCTCATAGATGATTGCTGCCCTCGATGTTTTAGGTTTTAAAAGTGCCGGAAGCATCGTTTTTGCAACTGTGATTGGATCGCTCATGGTCTGTTGGACCACTTCATCTAAAAGCTCAAACTGCTCATCCAAAAAAACAGGTTTATCATCAAGAACTTTAATCACATGTTTAAGGGTGACTCCAACAGGTAAATCGGCATTGCTGTCACAAACAAGACCAACAACCTGTCGTTGCTGAAGTGGCACCAAAACGCGCATCCCTTTTTCAACATGAAAACGACATTGATAAGTCAATGCTTCAATTTTTGGTATCTTATGTTCAACCCAAACTTGTATCGTTTGCATCATACGTCCTCGAATGAAAAAACGATTACTCTAGAATCGTTTCATTATGGCGGGCTATTATCACACTAATAATATCTGCAGCAAGCTGTGGATCATCATTACATACCACATACTTATATTGCCCTGTAAGTTCCATTTCCTTTTGTGCTTTGGCTAATCGTAGTTGGATGACATCCTCTGATTCAGTTTTGCGATTCAATATTCGACGACGCAATTCCTCCATACTTGGCGGTACTACAAAAATCATTAATGCATCTGGGCATCGTTCTTTAACCTGTAATGCACCTTGGACTTCAATCTCAAGGAGTACATTTTTGCCATCATTTCGCAATCGTTCAACTTCATCGATTGGTGTTCCATAATAGTTACCAACAAATTGTGCATGTTCCAATAACTCATTATTTTCAATCGCTTCTAAAAAACGTGCCTGACTGACAAATTTATAATGAACACCATCAACTTCATTCTCTCGTTGTTTTCGAGTCGTCATTGAAATTGAAAATGCAATATTCAATTCTGGTTTGTGAATAAATAACTCACGTATCGTTCCTTTTCCCACCCCACTTGGACCACTTAGTACTATCAATAACCCTTTTTTCATCGCTCGATTCCTTTTTAACATCATACAAAAGCAAGCATGGCTTGTCAATGTGATATAATGTCAAAAAGGAGATTTTCAATGGCTATAGATGGTATTTTACTCAATCGGTATGTTCTAGCTATCAAAGAGCAACTCCCATTAAAAATAAATAAAATCTCACAGTTATCTGACAGTGAGATTGTTTTTCATTGCTTCAACAAAAAAAGAGTACTTATTTATACCTCATTGCATGCCCAAACCAATCGTTTGCATTTAATGGATCAGTTAGATGAAAAAAGCAACGTGCAAACAAATTTTTTGATGCTTCTAAAAAAATACTGTGAAGGAGCAAAAATATCTGATATTCATCAACTTGGATTTGATCGAGTGGTGAAAATGACCATTGATTACCGAAATGAATTGTTTGAAGATAAACATGTCTCAATTGTTATAGAGTTAATGGGCAAATATGCCAACATGATATTAATTGATGAGAACACAAAGATTATTGACGCTCTCTATCGAATTCCTCCTTATCAAAACAGTAAAAGAATATTAGTACCTACAGCAACTTATGTGGAGGTCGAATCATTAAATAAGAAAAGCCCACTCGACTATACTGGTGAAATTGAACAATTACTTGACCTTTATGAAGGTTTTTCACCTGTTTTAGCACGAGAAGTAACTCATAGAATAAAAAATGGCGAACAGTATGATGATATCATGCAACAGTTGCTTACAAGCAAGCATCTTTATGTCGCCCAAGAAAAACCAACTATTTTTCATGCAATACCATTAATCCATACTGGTTTAACATTCGATAAATTTGAACTTCATCAAGGATTAAATCAGGTTTACAAAGCATTGGACCATAAAAAACGTGTTAAAGATGTGACAAGTGATCTTGAGAAAATTATTCGCCGTGAACTTAAAAAAGCTGTATCAAAGAAAGAAAAACTTGAAAAAGCATTATCAAGCACGAGTGATGCTCAAATATATAAAGAGTTTGGTGATTACTGCTTCACTTATGCATCTCAAATTCCAAAAGGAGCCAGTGAAGTCACATTAGATTCCTTTGATCAACAAAATCAAGTGACGATACCTCTAGATCCTAAACTTAATGCGATTCAAAATGGACAGCTCTATTATAAAAAATACCAAAAACAAGTAAGCTCAGTCCCGCATATTACCAATCAAATTGAAATCGCTCAGCAAAAAATCGACTATTTCTCACAACTTGAGGATCAACTCAGCTACTGCGATGTGACAGATGCATTAGAAGTTAAAGAAGAACTAGCAAAAAGCGGGTATTTTTACCAGCAAAAGCAAAAAAAGCAACAGAAAAAGCAAAAGCCCTCTTATATGGAAATCCAGTTTGATGAACACACTACAATTTATGTTGGTAAAAACAACATCCAAAATGATTATGTCACCTTTACTTGTGCTCGAAAAAAAGACACATGGTTTCACACGCGCCATCATCATGGTGCTCATGTCGTCATTGCTAGTGATAATCCCCTTAGTGAGTCTCATATACGTGCTGGGGCAATGTTGGCTGCATACTATTCTAAAGCAAGACATTCCTCTTCAGTTGAAGTTATGATAGCTTCTATATCTCAAATCAAAAAAATACCGCAAGCACCAAACAAAAAAATACCGCAAGCACCAAAAGGTAAAGTTGCGGTTGGGCAATATCAATCTATTTTTATAGATCCTGATGAATCCATTGTAAAATCGATTCTAAATCGCAAATAATAACTTTTTACTCTTGATCAATTTCAATTGGAGGTAGTGGTTCAGTAATTGCTTCTGAAATAATATCATAATAATCATAATCAAGAATTTGTGTGGAGTAATAGAATTTTGCATTGACTTGTTGGATGATGCGGTTTAACTCTGTTTGATTTGGTACTTCAAAACCTGGATGAGGTTCAAACTGTTTTGATTTAGCAAAGTATCGACCTTCTTTAATGATAAAACTCCTATCTTTAAAGATAACCAACTCAGGTGTTTGTGAAAACACATCACGCCCCATGAGCAAACGAGAGTCATAGTTCATTCCAAACAAATTAGCAACAGTTGGCAAGATATCCAGGCTTGAAACATAATCCGCAACATGAATTGGTTCCATCGTCGGTTGATATATTATCAAACTTGATCGATGTAGCTCCATAATAGGATCAATTGACTTACCGGCAAGTTCCTCAATTTCGTCATTTGTCAGCCCATATGGGTAATGATCGGCACTGATGACAATCACGGTATTTTCATATTGGCCTGCTGCTTTAAGTTGCTCAATTAAGTTAGCAAGTGCTCGATCTAGTTCGACTTGTGTTGCCATATACGCTTTTACGTTTTCACTATATGGTAATCCTTGCACTGCATCACGGTTTTTAGCTGCCATCATGTTTCCACTCCATGTGTAAAACTGATGCCCTGAAACAGTCATATAATATGTATGAAAAGGAACATGATTAACAAACATCGGTACGGTTTGTTCCATCATTTCTAAATCTGAAGGCGGCCATACCCTACTAAGCTCAAGTCCATTTCCAACACCAATATACTCATAACCAAGATTTGGATGTGATAGATGCCGTCGATAATAAGTATACGTGTGGTTATGAAATGCCATGTTATGATAGCCACTTCCTTCAAGCAAACGTGCATAGGTCATCATCATATTGTTTTGATAAGACTCAGCCATGCTCCAAACGCCTGTTTTGGGAATCAAACTTGTTAGCACGACATACTCACCATCGGATGTACTAACACCCCATACAGGGTTGTAGAAGTTTTCAAAAACAATACCACGATTTGCCATGTGATAGAGCGTAGGAGTAACATTTGGATCAACAGCATAATGCGAATAAGCTTCAGCTGTTATAACAATTAGATTCTTTCCTTTAAACAAACCGGTGTACTCATTTTGATTTGATGGTGTTTGTAATCTAAAATACTCATGCATGTTTAATAAGACATCGTCTCTTGTTCTAGAAATCAGCATATCCCAGTTGATGGACATGACATTGTACTCAACCTCTGGATCTGGTGGACTTGGCGGATCTGGATTATCAATAATCGGAATTGCTTCTCGATTTGGTTCTAGATAAGGCAAGATTTCTTTTGCATATTCCCGTGCATCAATGCGCATGCTTGTAAGCAAACCATATTGTCTAATCGATTGTGTCATTTGTGTGTTCGTTAAATACAGTTGCCTTACACTATCTTGACTGTTAAGAGTAAATACTAGCAGAATAATATGAAATGCACTTGCGAATAAAACCAAAACACCTTTTGTCTCAAGGAAAAAATGAAATGATTTGAATTTTTTGTTTAAATAAAAGAACGGTATAATCGGGACTGCCATAAGAATGAAATAATACCAATGCCTTACAATTAAAAATATCATTTCACGATAAAAGTCTGTTATTTGAGATGAATTCATTAATGAGTAAATCGTGTAAAATGTTTTGAAGTTGGTGTAGTAGTATAACTGTGATCCATAAATAATTACCAAAAAAATAAGTATAGCCCATAAACATTTCCACCAAAACTTTGAAAATATTGCAAGAACTGCAATAAAAGAAGTCGCGATGGAAACACTAAAAGCCACGCTATACACACTTGGTAATAACGTGAAATTTGGCTCAGTTAAAAAACGAATCAACCATTCATAATACATTAATAAAATAAACATTGTTAACCAAAACAATCCGGTAATTAACCAAGATGTTTCGAATTTAGTCATTGTCTGTTTCATTTGTAACTATTATATCATGTAATACGTGTTATTGTGATGTTATATTAGATGCCCATGCTTGCATGGTTAGGCGCAAATCACTTTCGGCGTGTTGCCTTATTGTTTCCATTCCCGGTGGTTGCTTATGAATGACAATGACATCTTTAATTGGTATTTTTCGAGGATCAATATCATCTTTTAATTGACCAACCACTGCATAAACATCAATGTTCTTCTCTTTGGCGATTTGTGCAATCCCAAACACAACTTTTCCATTCAACGTTTGAGCATCAAGTGTACCTTCACCTGTAATGATAAACGCAGCATCTTCTAAGTAATCCTTTAGTTTTACTAAATCGATGAAGTATTGGATTCCACTGATATGTTTAACATCAAAAAAAGCATACATACCAGCACCAACCCCACCTGCTGCTCCAGAACCTACAAGATGTTTAATATCTTTATTTAATCGGAATTTAACTTTTTTTGCAAAGTGTTCTAACCCTTGGTCAAGTAGTTCAATCATTTCGTCATTTGCACCTTTTTGACGTGCATACACATGGGCTGCACCATCAATGCCAGTTAACGGATTTGTCACGTCACTCACGATTGTCCATGAGACTGCTTTGGCTTTCTCTCTAATGTTTGATGTGTCGATATAAGCAATGTCCTTTAAAGATTTTCCAACAGGGATAAATAGATTGTAGTTTTTATCGTAAAAGCGAACACCCAAAGCACTCATAATACCACATCCAGCATCATTTGTTGCTGATCCACCAAGCCCTAACATGATGTGTTTTGCTCCGCTTTCAATCGCATGATTAATTAATTGTCCTACACCAAATGTCGTTGTTTCCATTGGATTAAGTCTTTTTGAAATAAGCTGCACACCAGCGGCAGATGCAAGCTCAATTAAAGCATTTTCTCCATGGATAGCATAGGTTGCCCCTATTGGTTCAAAATATGGATTATTAACTGGAATGCTTACTAGTTTTGCATTGGTAATGTTCTTATAAGCATCCAACGTACCTTCTCCGCCATCTGCAATCGGGAAGTTCACGATTTCATGATCAACAAAATAAGGTTGAATGCTCTCTTTAATTATTTGATTCACTTGACTGGAGGTCATTGTCCCTTTAAATGAATCACACATGATGATAATTTTCATATAGGCCACCTTTTGCTATCATTATACATAATATTTAAGACAATAACGATAAAACTGCGTGGATTGAATCAAAAGAAAAGGGCAACCCCCCACGATTGCCCACTTATAATATACACTTAATTAAAGTATCAATGATGTTTGCTTGACGTAAAATCACGTGTTTTAGATCAAAACAAATCAAAATCTAGAAAATAATCAAATCCTGTCCTAATTCTTACACAGGTTATTCAGAATCATCCATTTCTTCTATTTCATACGATGTAGTCTCTAAGGATTCGACATTTTTTAGCTTACGTTGAATGACACGCGTTCTTGTATTCGCTTGATCAATGACGTTTGTCGCTTCTTGGAGTTTTTTCTTTGTACGATCTAGTATCCCACCAAATTGACTAAACTCATTCTTAATTGAACCCAGAAGCTGCCAAACCTCACTACTTCGCTTTTCGATTGCAAGTGTTTTAAACCCCATTTGCAGACTACTCAAAAAAGCAACTAGGTTCGATGGTCCTACAATCGTTATCTTCATATCACGTTGCAGTTGCTCAAAAAGTCCATTAATTCGTAGAATCTCTGCATACAATCCTTCTGTTGGAACAAACATAATTGCGAAATCTGTTGTTACTGGAGGATTAATATATTTGCTTTGAATATCTTTTGCGTTCTTTTTAACAGCGGCTTCAAATGCTTTAACCGCTTGATCAACGGCTACGTTGTTTTCATATGCATCCAACAATCTCTGATAATCTTCGATTGGAAACTTTGAATCTATTGGTAAAAGCAATGGCTGTTCCTGATCACCTTGTCCGGGTAACTTGATTGCAAACTCAACCCGATCCAAGGTTTGATTAACACTTGCATTTTCAATGTATTGATTCCGTGATAATACTTGTTCTAATATGTTTTTTAACTGTATTTCACCTAAATTGCCACGTGTTTTTACGTTGGTAAGCACTTTCTTCAAATCACCAACACCTGTTGCAAGTGTTTGCATTTCTCCTAAACCTTGTTGCACTTTATCTAAGCGTTCACTTATGAGCTTAAAAGATTCGGTAAACCGCTTTTCAACCGATGCTTGCAGTTTTTCATCAACTGTTATTCTCATTTCCTCTAAACGTTGATTGTTATCTTTTTGAATGAGTGTTAATTGTGTCTCAACTTGTGTCCTAACATGTTCTAAGGACTGAAGAAGCATCGAGTTAAGTCGATCAAATTTCTCTGATTGTAATTGATTCAGTTCTTGAATGCTACGTTGAACAACGAGCTGAAAGCTTCCTAAAGAACTCGCCATTTCAACACGGTTATCTTTTAAGGCAGATGTGATTTCTGAGCGATTTTCTTTGAAAGATTGATCCAAGGTATGATTAAGCTCTTTAATCGCACTTTTTAAATCTTCAATCTGATTCAAATATTTCATCATTTGCTTTTGATCTTGTTGTGATTTAAATACAAACACAAGTAAACCAATCAGTAATCCTAATTGAATGATTGATAAAATAACGTAGTATTCTTCGTTCATAGGTATCCTCTTTCCTTAGTTAACACGATTGACCTCATCACCATTAATAAATGATTTAAGATTACTACTAACAACTTCAATACATCGGCCTCTTGCCTCTTTTGATGCCCATGCCATATGACCTGTAATTGTTGTACGTGGATGTATGATTAAAGGATCGTTCAAAAAAGGTGGTTCCTGTTCCATGACATCAGTTGCATACCAATCTACTAGACCATGATTTAATGCTTGAATACATGCATCTCGATCAACTAAATCTGCACGAGCTGTATTTATTAATACAGGATTAGATTTCATCTTGTCAAAACTTTCAGAATTAATGATATGTTTCGTGTTTGCAGTCAGTGGCAAATGCAATGATATCACATCAGATTGCTCCAACAAGTAATCCCATGACACTTTTTTCCCTAAAGAATGAGATTCCAGCTTACCTCTATCATAAATTAAAATTTTCATACCAAATGCATGACCAATGTTTGCTACGGCTTTCCCAATGTTACCAAATCCGATAACACCCAATGTCTTGTTATAGACTTCCTTAATTGGCGTTTGATAAAAACAAAAATCTTGACTCTTGGCCCATGCGTTTTGTTTGATTTGTCGATTGTGATCACCAACTCTTAAATAGATTTCAAAAAGCAATGCAAACACATGCTGAGCAACAGTAGGTGTACTATAATTCGGTACATTTGTAACAACAATACCTTTATCACGTGCATAATCAATATCAACAACATTATAACCACTAGCCATAACGCCTATGTACTGACAACTCTTGCATTGATCGATTCTTTCACGGTTTAATACTGTTTTATTTGTTAATAAGATATGAGCTTCACTCACTCTAGCTTCAAAATCTTCATTAGATGTTTTATCATAAATCACAACATCTCCGATTTCATTCAATGATTCCCAAGAAAGATCACCTGGGTTCATCGCATGTCCATCCAATACTACTATTTTATATTTTCCCATGCATTCTCACCTCGTTTTATCACTGTTAATCATAGCATATCATGATGAATTTGTGATTATTGTAATAAAAATATCAAAAATTTGTGATTTAATTATCAATATTTACACTGTATGTGAAATCGTTTACAATAACGTTACAAGTTAATATTCACACAGAGACACCAGAGAGGTAGATTATTCTATTTTTTGGTGTCTTTTTTTGAATAAGGAGGAAAACATATGTATGACATCATCATCATTGGTGCTGGGGTCAACGGTGGCTTACTAGCCCATCGCTTGTCTAAGTACGATTTAAAAGTTGCTGTGTTGGAAAAAGACAATGATGTTGCCAACGAAGCCACTAGCGCAAATAGTGCAATCGTTCACTCAGGGCATGACCCAAAAACTGGCACGCTTAAGGCCAAACTTAACTTAAGAGGAAATGAACTTTTTGAAGATTTGTGTAATGAACTTAAAGTAGATTTTGAACGCAACGGCGCATTTGTTGTTGCATGTAGTGAAGAAGAACTTGCTAAACTAGATGAACTCTATAAGCAGGCAAAAGATCGAAACATACCTGTTCGAATGATTGATCGTGATGAAGCAATCCGTTTAGAGCCAAATTTAAGCGACAACGTCATCAAAGCTATCGATTTACCGACAACAGGGTTAGTTTCACCTTGGGAAGTAACAATTGCTGCAATGGAAGACGCTGTCAATAATGGCGTTGATTTGTTTCTAAGCAACAAAGTTGTTGCAATCTCAAAGAAAGACGGATATTTTGATGTCACAACAAACCAAAGTGTTTATCAGGCTGCAATCGTGATTAATAGTGCTGGGATTTATGCTGATGACATTTATCGGTTGGTATCTAATCAAGCCTCCTACACCATTAAACCTCGTCGCGGTGAGTATTATGTGCTAGATCGTGCAGAGCGACCAGTCGTTAAGCGCACCATCTATCCATTACCTTCAGACAAAGGAAAAGGTGTCCTTGTTGTCCCAACAATCCACCATAATATCCTTTTAGGACCTAACTCAGACTTCATTAGTGATAAAGAAGGTAAAGACAACACCGCTGAAGCATTAGCGTATGTAAAACGTGAAGTATCTAAAACAGTTAAAAATATCCCTATGCATACCGTTATACGTACATATGTTGGACTACGTGCTACTCCTGAGGATTATGACTTCACAATTGAAGAGTCCAAAGATGTCCCAGGATTTGTTAATCTAATTGGCATCGAGTCTCCTGGGCTTGCCAGTGCTCCTGCCATTAGTGAGTATGTTGTTGAGAATATAATTAAGAAGATTAGGCCTATTAAAGAAAAAACAACACCACGTGTTGAGCGTCGCCCATGGGTCATTCTTAACCGTATGTCAATCGATGAAAAACAACGTTGGTTTGAAAAAGACAAACGTTTTGGACAAATGGTGTGCCGTTGCGAACTAGTGAGTGAAGGTGAAATCATTGATGTCATTCACCGTAATGTTGGCGCTAAAACTGTCAAAGCTGTGAAACGTCGTGTAAGAGCTGGTGCAGGTCGCTGTCAAGGTGGATTCTGCGAACCTAGAGTTATTAATATTTTAGCTAGAGAATTAAATATTTCACCAACAGATGTATTATTGGATGCCGATGATTCCAAAATCTTGGTTGGAAAGACAAAGGAGTAAGCACATGAAACATTATGATTTAGTAATCATTGGTGGTGGCAGTGCTGGACTTGCAGCTGCTGTCAGTGCTCATGAACAAGGTATTGAAGATATTCTGATTTTAGAAAGAGATAAAGAACTTGGTGGTATTTTGAACCAGTGTATTCATAATGGTTTTGGACTACACACGTTCAAAGAAGAGTTAGCTGGACCTACTTATGCTGAACGATTTATTGATTTAGTTAATGAAAATCGCATCACCTATCGTTTAAATAGTATGGTTATTCACTTAAACAATGATAAAATATTAGAATATGTTAATCCAGAAGAAGGCTATGTTCAAGTAAAAGCAGGATCGATTGTGTTAGCTATGGGCTGTCGTGAACGGACTCGTGGAGCAATTGCAGTTCCTGGATACCGTCCAAGTGGTGTCTGGAGTGCTGGTACAGCACAACGCTACTTAAACATGGAAGGATTCATGGTAGGAAAGAAAATTTTCATTTTGGGTAGTGGTGATATTGGATTAATCATGGCTCGTCGTTTAGTTCTTGAGGGCGCAGAGGTCATGGGTGTTGCTGAAATCATGCCTCACTCCAATGGACTTGCACGAAACATTAATCAATGTTTAGTTGATTTTGACATCCCATTATTCTTAAGTCATACCATTACTAGAATCGAAGGACTTGATCGCGTTAGCGCTGTTACAATTTCTCAGGTTGATGAGAACTTCCAACCAATCGCTGGAACTGAGAAAACATTTGATGTTGACACAGTGTTATTCTCTATTGGTTTGATTCCTGAAAACGCACTTTCTGAGGAAGCTGAAATTGAAATGGACCCAAAAACAAGAGGACCAAAAGTTGACGAATCCTATCAAACAAGCTTACCTGGTGTGTTTGCCTGTGGAAACGTATTGCATGTGCATGACTTAGTTGATTTTGTTAGTGAAGAAGGTAAAAAAGCAGGTATTGCTGCCGCAAAATTCATTAAAGACAAACTTGTTTCAGGAAAATCATTCACTGCAGAAGCATCTCATGGCATCGGATATGTCGTACCTCAAATCATTCATCCTGACAATGTTGAAACAAAAATCGAGTTAATGTTCAGAGTAAAAAATACACACAAAAATGTTAACTTAGTTATCAAAAAAGATGGACAAGAGTTTAGAAGATTAAAGAAAAAACATATGGCACCTGCTGAAATGGAAAAAATAGTGTTAAGAAAAGTTGATATCGAAGACATTACACAATCCGTCAGCATCGAAGTTATGGAGGAAACTGTATGAAAAAAGAAATGATTTGCATTGTCTGTCCAGTTGGATGTCATTTAGAGATTGAAATCGATGACAATGATAATATAATGGAGGTAACCGGAGGTCAATGTCCTCGAGGAGATGTTTATGCTCGTAAAGAACTTACAAATCCTACTCGCATGTTAACAAGCACCGTCAGAATTGTAGGTGCAATGTATGAGCGTGTACCAGTCATTACATCCCAAGACATTCCAAAGGGGAAAATGTTTGATGTGATGAAAGAAATCGCAAAGGTTACTGTTGAAGCCCCTGTCGTTAACAAACAAGTCATTATTGAAAATGTTTGTGGGTTAGGAGTTGATATCATTGCCTCACGTTCAATGGCCAAGGTCAACTAACGAAAAATTTCTAACAGTAGTCAAAGGAGAGTGGACTATGAGTGATAAAGCTGTTTCATTACTTGTTGTTGATGACGATATTCGTATCTGCGAACAACTTCAAGAACACCTAGAATATCACGAAGCTGTTAAGTCAATTGAGATAGCTCATGACGGACTCGATGGCTTACGCAAACTGCGTAATTCAAGACCAGATATAATTTTGTTAGATCTAATCATGCCACATGTGGATGGGTTAGGCTTCTTAGAACAAGCAACAAAAGAAGGATTACTCGAAAACACAAAAGTCATTGTTGCTAGTGAGCTTAGCCAAGATAGCATCGTTCAGTATGCCATCCAGCTGGGTGCTAGTTTCTACATGTTGAAACCTTATGATATTGATTCATTAGTGGATCGTATCCAGGTTATCGTAAACAATCCTAACATCAATAAAAATGGTCACTATGTTGATTCTAGTGAAAACAACGCATATATTGTTAAGTTTTTAATTGACAGTGGCATTCCTGTCCATACACTTGGTTATAAGTATTTCTATTTTGCGTTGCAACACTTATTAAAGCAAGAGGATGATGTCTTCTCGATAACAAAATCAATCTATCCACTTGTAGCATCATCATTTAAAACATCAAGTGCCAACGTTGATAAAGCAATGAGACACTCTCTATCATTAGCATTTAATCAAAACAATGATAGCTTGAAAACATTCTTAGAGGCTATGAATTACAAAGATCCGAATAAGAAACCTTCAAACTCAGAGTACATCAATTTGATTCTCGAGAAAATCAAGCATTCATACTAAAAGCGTACAGTCATGTACGCTTTTCTTTGCAAAAAAAAAGATAGTCTATTATGTTGACTATCTTTTCTATTTGAAATTGATTATTCAGGTTTGAAGGTTTGAGTTGCTTTAACAGCATCTTGCCAACCTTTGTATAGTTTTTCACGAGCATCAGCTGCTAGTTCTGGTTCGAAACGTCTGTCAAGTTTCCAGTTATTGGTAACATCGTCAGTACTTGTCCAGTATCCAACTGCTAATCCTGATAAGAATGCTGCACCTAGAGCTGTTGTTTCTTGAACAACTGGACGCTCAACTGGTACACCTAAGATATCACTTTGGAATTGCATTAAGAAGTTATTCTTAACAGCACCACCGTCTACTTTAAGAGCGGCAAGGTTAATTCCAGAGTCAATTTGCATTGCTTGAAGTACATCGCGTGTTTGATATGCGATTGACTCAAGAGCAGCACGTGTTAGGTGAGCTTTCGTTGAACCTCTTGTTAAACCAAGAATAGCACCACGAGCTTTGTCATCCCAATAAGGAGCACCTAAACCTACAAATGCAGGAACGAAATATACACCATCTGAAGATTCAACTTTAGTTGCTAATTCTTCTGATTCTGGAGCTGAATGAACTAAATTTAATCCATCACGTAACCATTGAACAACAGCACCTGTAATGAAGATTGATCCTTCAAGTGCGTAATCAACTTTTCCATCTAAGCCCCAAGCTAATGTGGTCAAAAGACCGTTTTTACTAGGAATACCTTTGTCCCCAGTATTCATAAGCATGAATGAACCGGTTCCATAAGTATTTTTAGCCATACCAGGTTTGAAGCAAGCTTGTCCAAATAGAGCTGCTTGTTGGTCACCCGCGATACCAGCGATAGGAACTTCTTGACCAAAGAAATGGTAAGAAACTGTTTTACCATAAACATAACTTGATGGTAATACTTCTGGTAGCATGTTTGTTGGAACGTTTAAGATCTCAAGAAGTTCTTCGTCCCATTTTAGATCGTAAATATTATACATTAATGTACGAGAAGCATTTGAGTAGTCTGTCACGTGTGCAGTACCACCGCTTAACTTCCATACTAACCATGTATCGATAGTTCCAAATAACAAGTCGCCTTTTTCAGCTTTTGCTCTTGCGCCATCAACGTGGTCAAGGATCCATTTAACTTTTGTTCCGGAGAAATAAGCATCAACAACTAGACCAGTTCTGTCGCGGAATAATTGTTCTTTTCCTGCTGCTTTAATTTCATCACAAATTGGAACTGTTTGACGTGATTGCCAAACGATTGCATTGTAAACAGGAAGTCCAGTGTTTTTGTCCCAAACAACTGTTGTTTCACGTTGGTTGGTAATCCCGATACTTGCAATTTGTTCTGGTTTAATTTTTGTTGTAATTAATACTTCTGATAATACTGCTAAAACACTTGTCCAAATTTCGTTTGCGTTGTGCTCAACCCAACCTGGTTTTGGAAAGATTTGTTCGAATTCTTTTTGAGCTACACCAACAATATTTGTTTTTGAGTCAAAAATAATCGCACGATTACTGGTTGTCCCAGCATCAATGGCCAATACATACTTTTCCATTAGTTACCTCCTGTAAGTAGTGTATGATCAATTAAAATAAGAAGAATGATAAGATTAATCCACCTAAAGCACCGCCGACGATTGCAGCGATTAAATTAGGAACTGCTTTTCCAAAATTTCCACCACGTACAACAGATGCTGTCAATAGACCGATACCTGCAGCAAACCCCATGTCAATCCAAGCACCACCAGATTGTGTGATCATGCCTGTACCATGGTTAATTGCCCAAGTGGTTCCAACGATGAACAACGCAGCCATCCAGCCACCGAATGTTCCAAAGTTATCAACAAGTTTTCCCCACATAATACGAATTAAGAATGGGAATAAAAAGCCCCCAGCGATTGTAGCTATCATTAAAGGAAATTCCATTGCTAATTACCTCCCTTTTCCATACTCTCTTCGACTTTTGCAGCAACGATTCCTCCAAGGATTGCTCCTACTGCAACTAGTCCAAGAGTTGGCATAGCTTCTACAAATGCATCAAATCCAAAACCAAATGTGTCACGGAATAATCCTGTTAAACCGATCCCTAACCCCATGTCAACAAATCCGGAGTCAGCATCGTGAGGAATTAATCCTAAGAAGTGGTTCAAAAACCACATAGGTCCGATAATCGCGAATGCTGCTAACCATCCACCGATGATTCCGAAGCTTTCAACGCCGACGAATGCGCCCCAAACGGACATAACAATCATACCAGCGATCGCGTAACCTAGAACTGCTCTAAGAAACTTCATATATATTCTTCCTTCCTTTCCTTAGCGGTTTCCGCTAATAAATCTATCTTGATCTTTACTTGTCGATAATCCCTTTATTGAAGGAATCTTCTCCTACATAGTTGTGGTGGTTAACAAGCAAAGTCCAATCCTAGATATCCCCTTACGGGTTGTGAAGTTTTGTACGTTCCAAAACTTTCCACGTTTCTATTATACAATGAAAGCGCTTTTATTTTAATCAAACACTTCGACAATATTCGACTTTCACATGATTTTCACACAAACATCCCAAATTGATATTTCGATCAGTGATTACAATGATATATAACAGTGTTACAATAAGATTTAATAAAGAACCGGTCATAAGGATTAGCTTAAGCAGTTAACTGGCCTAGAAAGAGAAGAATCAATATCCCCCCCTATTGATTAACAAACCAGATGAAAGCAAAATTAAAGCAAAGGCATGAAGTATTAAACCAACTAACTTGGGATTTAACCTCTTTGTTCAAGCAAGAAAATGATTTATTTGAAGCTCTTGAAGATTTACAATCCAAGGTTGAAGCATGTAAAAAAGAATATTGGAACAAACTAAATAACCCAGATGACATTATAAATTGCTTGCAAGACTGGATGAGTATAATGACTTTAGCTACTCAATGTGTTACTTACACACACTTAAACCTTGCAACCAATCAAACTGACAACGAAAATGCAAAACTCGCAACCAACGTGAGTGGATCTGTTTCGCAAATGATGAGTAACTTAAGTTTTATTGAAAGTGAACTGGGACAATGTGAAATTGATGTGCTCAACCAAGTAAAAAACAAGTCACCTGAACTCATTGTGTTTATTGATGATTTATTACGATCTAAAGAGCATCGCTTACATCCAGAAGTTGAAAAAACTCTATTAGCTTTAGCACCTGTACTTGATTCTTTCTATCCTATTTACAATCGCATCAAGCTAGCTGATTTGCAGTTTCAACCTTTTACTGTAGATGGGGTTGACTATGATTTGAGTTTCGTTCGTTATGAAAATGAACTTGAGTTTGAAACAAATCATGATGTTCGCCATCAAGCATTCACCTCTTTTAGTCATCAACTATCGAAATATAAGCACACAATGGCAGCCACTTACCAAAGTCACATAAAAAAAGAAAAACTAATATCAAGAATGCGAAATCATGAGAGTGTTCTTGATTATCTGCTATTTAATCAAAAAGTTTCTAAGGATATGTATCATCGACAAATCGACTTAATCATGACAGATCTAGCACCTATCATGCGCAAATACGCTAAGTTAATACAAGATATACACGGCCTTGAAACGATGACGTTTGCTGATTTAAAATTACCTATAGATCCTGATTTCGAACCTAACATTACAATTGACGAAGCTAAATCAGTCATTAAAGAAGGTCTCTCAGGCTTGGGAGATGACTATCTTGAAATGGTTGATTTAGCATTTGACAATCGGTGGATTGATTTTGAGCAAAACATTGGTAAGAGCACAGGAGCGTTCTGTTCTAGCCCATATGGGGTTCATCCATATATTTTGATTAGTTGGACACAAAGAATGCGTGAATGCTTTGTATTAGCTCATGAGCTCGGCCATGCAGGTCATTTCTATTTTGCACATCAACATCAAAGCATTTTGAACAGCCGACCCTCACTCTACGTTATTGAAGCACCTTCAACAATGAACGAACTGCTCGTTGCTCAGGCATTAAGATTAAAATCAAACGACTTAAGAATGAGACGTTGGGTATTATCAACCATCATAAGTCGCACCTACTATCATAATTTTGTCACTCATTTATTAGAGGCAGCCTTCCAGAGAGAGGTTTACAACATCATTGATCAAGACGGTTCCGTTGTGGCTGACACCCTTTCATCTATTACGCTTGATGTCCTTAAAACTTTCTGGGGTGACCAAGTTGAGATTCAAGATGAGGCACAATACACGTGGATGCGGCAGCCACATTATTATATGGGGTTATACTCATACACGTATAGTGCAGGCCTTACCATTGCAACACAAGCACTAAAAAAAATAACTGGGGATTCCAGTTACATTGAACAATGGAAAGCTCTCTTAAATGCTGGAGGAACAAAAACACCACTAGAGCTAAGTATGATGATGGATATAGACTTAACATCTGATCAACCATTAAAAGATTCAATCCAAACGATTGGTGACATGGTTGATGAAATGATTGAACTTACAAAAGAAATTGAAAAAAACTCACACATGTGAGTTTTTAATCGACGATAAATTGGTATTGATACGTGATTTGGTTTTGATCACAATGTCTTTTTAGTTGATCCAGACCAGCAGGATTAGCAAATCGTTTAGAAACGATTTGGTCAAGGTTTTCCCAAGTTGCATCAAGTGAAGCAACAAACCTCTCACTATTAACCTCATCAAGTTCAAATACTGCTTCACAGTAGTATGAATTATGTGTCGACAAAACAATATCTCCACTATTCTTACTTCTAAAAGAAAGTTTTTTCCCATCTAAGTATAAAGCATCCAGGCGTTCTTGCATCACCGTATCAATAACAAATAAACGTGTTATTTCTTTCATAGTATCACCGAGAGCAATCATAACACAATTTACTTAATTTGGTGTATTATTTGCATTTATCGAACACACACATGCCAGTAAAATCGCATTGATTTTTGTCATGTGTGAATCAGCTCTGGATGTCATAATAATTGGAACTTTTGCCCCCATAATAAAACCAGCCACTTCTTTGTTAGCAACAAAAGCTAATGTCTTATAAAATACATTCCCAGTTTCAATATTTGGCATAATCAACACATTAACATCACCAGCAATATTACTTGTAATTCCTTTGGTTTGAGCTGCTTTTAATGAAAGTGCATTATCAAGAGCAAATGGTCCATCAATGATTGCTTGAGGATACTTTGGTTGATACAACTTAAGAATTTCAGCATCACTCGTGCACGGCATCTTATCTGAAACCTTTTCAACTGCACATATAATACCCACGTGCATCGATGGTAACTGACATCGCTGTGCAACTTCACAACACTGGTCAATAATGGTCTGTTTTTGCTCAATGGTAGGATTTATGTTCATGGCACCATCGGCAAACACAATGAGTCTTTTATCTAAGTTAGCAACACTTACATGTGATAACAGTGGATCTTTCCGAAGTCCTTCATGTTTATCCAACACAGCTTTGAGCAGTGTTTTTGTAGACACGTGCCCTTTCATCAACATATCAGCTTGTTTGTTTTGAACACATGAAATTGCAAGTCTCACGGACTCTTCTTGATTTCTACTATCAATGATTGAACACTGAAGTTGTAATGAATGCTCTAAAATAATCTGTGAGATCATCTCTTGATTGCCGACCAGAATAGCTTCAACCAAGTTTTGACGACATAAAAAATCTAGTGCTATAAGCACTTCTTCATCTTCAGCACAAGCAACAGCAATCACAGGTTTCATGCTCTTAGGTAGCAATTGTGATAAGTATGATTGTAGATACATTTAATGTTCTCCCTAGTTCTTATATCCCCAACTTAAAATCAGCTCATCTTCATCATCACTATGGTTGTATCGCTCAATGACATTCAAGGGTGTTCCTAAAATTCGAATCTGTTTCAACTGATCGATTAGTTTTTCCCATTCTTCTTCATTGAGTGATGACCACCCACGTACTCCATTTAACTTAGCAGAGCTCTCGTTAAAATCGATTGCAGTCATGAGGCAGTGATCTTCGATCATTTCAATAATGTCATCGATATGTTCATCTAAAAGCATTTGCGATAATTCAGATGCTTGCTTTTGTTGTTTTAGTCGTAATGTGTGTAATTTATTTTGTTGCATCTATTCTCCTTCATAATGAGTTAACACTGATTTAATATGTGCTAAAAATTGGGCTTGAACTTCTTGTGGCGACAAAATTTTAATCTTATCTTTAAACTGGAAGATCCAAGCAAGAAATGGTGGACTCACTTCGAGTGATACCGTAACCTCAATCTGTCCATTAACTCGCTTCAAGTGCGCATGATGACCAAATCGATCTAATATTGCACTTAATAAATCAGCATCAATCAACATGGTTACCTGTTGTGTTTTCCCAACAAACATAGAAAACAATCGTTGACTATAAAGCGGTAAATTAAAGTCTGCATCGTTTGTTGCTTGTGATAAAGGAACACGTTTCTCATCACAAATCATAACCAAGTCCATGCGATCAACACGGAAATTTGAGAGCGCATCGTGTGATGGATAATGAGCAACCATATAATAGTTATCATCTGCCCAAACTAACGAGTATGGGCTTACCTTGTACTCAAGGCCATCATGGCGATAGCGTTTCTCTTTTTCATTTTTATGGTTCAAAATCCAATCAAAATAACGAAATGCAACTTTACGATTATTGGAGATTGCTTCATAAATCTTATCAATATGCTGATAAATATTCTTATTTATTGTTTTCGGTCTTTCCGACAAGTACAGTTTTCGTCTAAGTTGTGCTGACTCATACTGACTCATCGTTGAACCTATTTTACCAATTAATTCAGTTGATGTCTCTTTTGGTAATACCCGAGATGTTTGCACAGCATCAACAAGTAATTTCGCTTGTGCAAAACTAAATGGTGTAGACGGTAAATAGTACCCAAAATTCCCAGACTTTAAAGAAACGACTGGATAACCAACTTGGGTTAACTGTTTGATATACTCATAGAATGTCTTACGATTCACATCATACCCAGCATCTGCTAATAATTGCGTTAATTCTTCGCGTGATAATGCATGCTTTGAATCCGTGTGCTTTTGTAGAATATGTAAAAACGTTAAAATTCGCATCACATTGTTTTGCATGATTTGTCTCCTTGAACATTCTTGATCAGTGGGTTTGCACTAACACCTCAACATTATCAAAAAAACGCATCACATTCAAGATGCGTTTCTCATGGTAACAACATATTGTTGATTATCAAAATCAACAATGATATGAGTTTTATTTTCATCATCATTCTCCAAAATTGCTCGTGCAATTTTAGTTTCAATCGATTTTTGAATATGCCGTTTGATTGGACGTGCCCCAAATTGCAAGTCTTGCCCGATTGCTAAGATGGATTCTTTCGCTTTATCCGTAACTGTAAGTACTAAATGCTGTCGCTTTAATCGCGCTTGCAGTTCATTGATAAACTTATCGACAATACCTCTTAGAACTTCTGTTGTCAGTGCATCGAAGATAACGATCTCATCGATACGATTGATAAACTCAGGTTTAAAATACTGATCAATAACGTGATGATAGTTCTTCGTTTTTTGTTCTTTAATTGGTTCAAACGCATACTCATACCCTAAGTTTGATGTCATGATGATGAGTGTATTCTTAAAATCAACATGAACACCTTTTGAATCAGTTAATCTGCCTTCATCAAGCACTTGTAGTAAGATAGAGAACACTTCAGGATGTGCCTTTTCAATTTCATCAAGCAATACAATTGAGTAAGGGCTTCGTCTAATGGCTTCTGTCAGTTGCCCACCTTGTTCATACCCAACATAACCGGGAGGGGCTCCGATCAACCGTGAAACACTATGCTTCTCCATATACTCGCTCATATCGATACGCACAATTTTCGATTCATCATCAAATAGATTTTCAGCTAATGCCTTGGCAACTTCAGTTTTCCCAACTCCTGTTGGACCTAAAAACATAAATGATCCAAGAGGTCGATGTTCATCATGTATTTGAGCTTTAGAGCGCAAGATTGCATCTGCCACAAGATTAACCGCTTCATCTTGACCAATAACACGTTCTTTTAACTTCGAAGCTAATTGAAGATATTTTGCTTTTGTTGAAGAGAGCAATTTGCTCACGTCAATATTTGTCCATTTTGAAACAATTTGTGCAATCAAATCCTCATCCACTTTCTCCTGAATCAAGCTACCTTCTTCTAAATGTTGCTGAAGAGCAATAAGCTTCTCAAGTTGTGGAATCGTCTCATATTGAAGCTGTGCTGCTTTTTCATACAACGCTTCATTTTGAGCATACTCTAAATCCAGTTTAGCTTGTTCTAACTTCTCTTTGGCTTGTTTTGCTTGATCTAGCTTTTCTTTTTCCTTGACCCATTTCTCGTGCAAAACATCTCTTTCTGATTTAAGATTACCTAACTCTTTCTTTAAAGTAATGAGTCGTTCTAAAGTAACTTGATCCGTCTCTTTTTGTAGTGCCTTTTCTTCAATTTCCAACTGCATAATTTTGCGTGTTAAGTTTTCTAAAATCTCTGGCATGCTATCCATATCAACACGAATACTTGCACATGCTTCATCAATTAAATCGATTGCTTTATCTGGAAGAAATCGATCAGTAATGTAGCGAGCAGACAAATTTGCGGAAGCAACAATCGCTTCATCCAAGATATTGACACCATGATAAGATTCAAAACGGTCCTTTAAGCCTCTAAGTATTGATATTGTATCTTCAATCGTTGGTTCTAGCACTGTGATTCTTTGAAAGCGTCGTTCTAATGCCGCATCTTTCTCTATGTGTAATCGATACTCATCAAATGTAGTAGCACCAATACAACGCAGTTCACCGCGAGCAAGCATTGGCTTTAATAAGTTTGCGGCATCCATAGCCCCTTCTGTTTTACCAGCACCAATTAAATTGTGTAATTCATCGATAAACAAGATAATGTTACCTTGTGCTTGTTGAACTTGATTCAATACAGCTTTTAAGCGTTCTTCAAACTCACCACGATATTTTGCTCCTGCAATCAATGCGCCCATATCAAGCTCAATCAATCGCTTTTCTTTTAAGCCAAAAGGGACATCTTTTTTCATGATACGCCAAGCTAAACCTTCAACAATCGCAGTTTTCCCTACCCCTGGATCACCAATAAGCACAGGATTATTTTTTGTTTTACGTGAAAGTATTTGAATGACACGTCTTATTTCTTCATCACGGCCAATGATGGGATCAATTTTTCCATCACGTACTTGTTCAACCAAATCCCTCCCGTATTTTTTTAGGGCATCGATTTGATTTTCATCTGTTGGATTTGTCATCTTGACTCCTTTCCTTCGCTCTTTTTCAGCCGAAATGCATGCTTCGCCATCTAGTGGAATGCGTTGCTTTAACAATGATGAAAAAGCTGTGTTAATCTTATAAAATGCAAGAAATATTGAACTTGAAGCTATCAATTGATCATCAAATGACTTTGAAATCGACCATGCAGCTTGTAAGAGTTCTGATAGTTCTTTTGAACCAGTTGGTTGTTGGTTTGTTGAAACTTGTGCCATTTGCTTAATTGCATCATCAGCAACAGTCATCAACTCTTGCTTGTTGATGTTGCACGATTGAAACAAATCATCACAAACATCACTGATACTTATGGCTTTTGCTACATGTGTATCTTGCACTTGTGCGTGCGATAACTGCTGTGCTATATCAAATGCATCAGATAGCAATCGCTGTGTTTGCTCTGTCCATTGACTCGGTTGCATGTTCTCTCCCTTCTATATTAGCACTTACATATTGTGAGTGCTAATGACTCTTGATAAAAAAAGTAACACAGCGTGTTACTTAAATGACTTCTTAAACTTCTCAAACACGGATTCTTTGTTAGAAACCTCTTTTAACTTTTCATACAGCTCTTTCTCATCTTTTGATAATTTGCGATTAATTTCAATTTGAACTTCAATGAACTGGTCGCCAATGGTCGATGATCGTAAATCTTTGACACCTTTTCCTTTTAGACGGAACTGCGTACCATGCTGAGTCCCAGCGGGAATCGTGAGTTCAACATCTCCATATACTGTTGGAACATCTATTTTTGTTCCTAAGGTTGCATCCACGACAGACACAGGGACAGTGACAAAGATATTTTTTCCTTCTCTTACAAAATACTTATGTTTTAAGACGAGGATTTCAATAAACAAGTCACCATTTGGTCCACCGTCCTGACCACGTTCGCCTTTTCCTGCAATGCGTAACTGCTGCCCGGATTGAATCCCTGCAGGTATTTTAACTTCGACATTTGTACGTTTGCGAACGTATCCTTTTCCAGAACATTTAGAACATTTATTTTTAATCTTCTTACCTGTTCCTTGACAGTCAGAGCATGTTGTTGTGGACTGGAATACACCAAATGGTGTTCGCTGTTGTGTCACTGTTGAACCTTTACCGTTACACGTTGGACACACACCGATATCACTTTTACTTTGAGCACCACTTCCCATACATTCATGACAAACTTCATCAACATCCACCACTAAGGTTTCTGTTTTACCAAATATCGCATCCATAAAATCAACTTTCATTTGCATGAAGCGATCTTGACCTTTTTTAGGACCTGTTTGGCGACGTGATGAGGAGAACCCTCCACCAAAGAATGAACCGAAGATATCATTTAAATCCTCAAATCCTCCAAATCCTTGTTGGAATCCTCCAAATCCACCATTTTGATCAAATGCTGCATGCCCATGTTGATCATATTGAGCACGCTTTTGCGGGTCAGTTAAAACATCGTATGCTTCTTGTATTTCCTTAAATCGAACATCAGCTCCTGGTTCTTTGTTCACATCAGGATGATATTTTTTTGCTAAGGAGCGATACGCTTTCTTTATTTCATCTGTAGTTGCGGATTTAGATATTCCCAACGATTCATAATAGTCTTTTTTATTTGCCATATGTTCCTCCGCAATCTTTTATCTGACCCATTTTAAGCTTAAGACTCATTCTTTTCTGTATAATCTGCGTCAACGACATTATCGTCACTTGATTCTTCTGGTTGTTGTTCTTGTTGCTCTTGTTGCTGATACATGGCTTCACTCATTGAATGAGCGGCTTTTTCCAATGCATCTAATTTTTCTTTTAATACATCAAACTGATTGTTATCCATTGCTTCTTGCATTTCATCTCGAAGCTTTGTCACTTCAGCCTTTTGCTCTTCAGTAACATTCGCATTCTCATCTTCTAATGACTTGTTGATTTGATGAATGAACTGTTCAGCTTTATTCTTTAGCTCAACTTCTTCTTTACGCTTCGCATCTGCTGCTTTATTTTCTTCAGCTTCTTTTACCATACGATCAATTTCATCATCACTTAGTCCAGAAGAATTTGTAATCGTAATCGATTGTTTTTTATTTGTACCTTTATCGAGTGCTGACACATTAACAATACCATTGACATCTATATCAAAGGTCACTTCAATTTGTGGCACACCACGAGGTGCAGCTGCGATGCCATCAAGTTTAAACATACCTAATGATTTATTATCTGCTGCCATTGGTCGTTCACCTTGAAGAACATGGATATCAACAGCAGGTTGATTATCAGCAGCGGTTGAAAACACTTGGCTTTTTGATGTAGGTATGGTAGTGTTTCGTTCAATTAAAACAGTCATCACACCACCCATTGTTTCAATACCCAATGATAATGGTGTCACATCCAATAGTAATACATCTTTAACATCGCCAGCGATAACGCCACCTTGAATAGCAGCACCAATTGCGACCACTTCATCAGGGTTAACAGATTTATTTGGCTCTTTGCCAAGTTCTTTTTTAATCAGTTCAACAACAGCTGGCATACGAGTTGATCCACCAACTAATAGAACATGATGAATATCATTTTTTGTTAGACCAGAATCTTTTAATGCCTGACGTACAGGTTGAACGGTACGTTGCAATAAATGATGTGTCATATCCTCAAACTTTGAGCGTGTAAGTGTTGCCTCTAAGTGTAAAGGACCTGAAGCCCCTGCAGAAATAAATGGTAGTGAAATCTGTGTTTGCACTGTTGATGACAATTCTTTTTTAGCTTTTTCTGCTGCTTCTTTTAGACGTTGCAGTGCCATACGATCAGATTTTAAATCAATTGCATTCTCTTTTTTGAAGTTGTCAACTAACCAATCAACTACAACATCATCAAAATCATCACCACCAAGCTTGTTGTCACCCGATGTTGAAAGAACCTCAAATGTACCTTCTGCTAACTCAAGAATGGATACATCGAATGTTCCACCTCCTAAGTCATACACCAATACTTTTTGCTCTTTATCAGTTTTATCAATACCAAATGCTAATGCTGCTGCAGTAGGCTCATTGATAATACGCTCTACTTCTAAACCAGCAATCTTACCAGCATCTTTTGTTGCTTGTCTTTGAGCATCATTAAAGTAAGCAGGTACTGTAATAACGGCACGCGTTACTTTTTCACCTAAATAATCTTCAGCGTAGTTCTTCATGTATTGTAAGATCATCGCAGAAATCTCTTGTGGTGTGTATTCTTTACCTTCTAATGTTACTTTATGGTCTGTGCCCATATGGCGCTTAATTGAAAGCACCGACTCTTTATTTGTGACCACTTGACGTTTGGCAGCTTCACCAACGATACGTTCTCCGTTTTTAAATGCAACAACAGATGGTGTGGTGCGGTTGCCTTCTGGGTTTGTTATGACATCAACATCTTTTCCTTCTAGGACAGCGACACATGAATTGGTCGTTCCTAAGTCAATTCCAATTATTTTACTCATTCTTCTTCACTTTTCCTTTCACTTACTTTGACAACACTCGGTCTTAATAGTTTATCTTTAATCATGTATCCGTTTTGAAACACTTCTATTACTGTATTGGGTTCAACTTCTGCTGTTTCTTCAGTTGCAATTGCATGATGGACATTCGGATCAAAGGATTCTCCCTCTGCATCAATTTTAGAAACACCTTCTTTTTCTAGCGCTTCAATTAATTGATGGTGAATCATTTCAATACCTTTACGCCATGACTCCAAATCTGTGTTTTGATCGGCTAAAGCACGTTGTAAGTTATCAATGACTGCTAAGATATCCAACGCAAACGATTTAACCGCAAACTTACTCTTGTTTTCGAAATCCGCCATTAGTCGTTTCCGAATATTCTGTGTATCAGCATATGCTTTTAAATACTCGTTTTTGCTTTCATCAAGCTGTTTTTGCAATGAAGAAATGGTTTGATATGCTTGTTCAAGTTCACTCAATTCTTCAACTTCCATGTGCGTTTCTTGCTCATGTGTCGTTTCTGGTGTTTCTTTTGTTTTCTTCTTTGTCTGCTTACTCATCGTCGTCTTCCTTTCCATAAATTTGTTCGATGGCTTTCGTCAAAGTTCTTATCATGGATAGGATTCGATCATATTCCATACGACTGGGTCCCAATACCATCAATTGACTACTTTCTTGATCTTTAATTTTGATTTTTGACGAAACAACTGCCATATCATCCATCCAAATTAGTTGTGCTTGCTCATCTTTTTGCAAAAGCAGGTCACCTTTGTTGTGTCCAATACTTCGCCACAATGAACTGTTTTCAAGTAACCGCATCACTTGCTTCAACTTCTCAACATCTGCAAACTCCGGTTGATTCATCAAATTGCTATGACCACTATAGTACATGTTATCAGCAGCAAATCGTAAGAATGCATTGATAAATGCTTCAAACAGCACTTCATAGTGAGCAATTTTCTTCGCAAGTATCGGACGAATGACAGCCATTTTTCCGATGACTTCATTCAATGGTGTCCCGATTAAACGCTCGTTTAACAGATTGCAACATGTTTGAATTTCGTTAACAGACACATCATCATCAAAATTAAAAATTCGGCTTTCACTATGCCCTTCACTTGTTTCAAACACAGCCATAGCACTACGATCACTAAGTGGTATCAGTTGTATTTGAGACAAACGTTGAACATTTGAATCTGGTCCTAAAACAATGGTGGTTAGATTTGTCATCTGTGACAGTATGTCACAACTACGTTTAATTATCTCTTGAATGTTTAAGCGCCGATCAGAGAATACTTGTGATAATGCATACTCGATTCGTTCATCTTGCTTATCTTCCATTAAGTGCTCGACATAAAAATGATAGCCTTTTGTCGATGGGACCCGTCCACTGGATGTGTGCGTTTTCTCAATTAATCCCATAGCTTCAAGCTCCATCATTTCATTTCGAATAGTTGCTGAAGAGAAGTTCAATTCATACTTCTCAAGCAATGTCTTAGACCCTACTGGTTCTGCACTTTGAATAAACTCTTCAACGATCGCTTTAAATATTCTAATCTTGCGTTCACTTAACATGTCATCACCTGTTTTAGCACTGAGTTTTTAACTCTGCTAATATTATAAACAAACTATTTAGCACTGTCAACTATCAAGTGCTAAACCTTTGGTTTCGTTGTCCTTGAACATTGAAACAAGAATTATGATGTTGCGATATTTCCTTTTTAAGTAGTTGAACTACACATAACTACAGACTATACAGTGGATATGGCTTAAGTTTTTTGTGAGTTTTGCTATAATAGAAACGAGGTGAGTAGTATGTCAATTATGTATTGGAATATTGATCAGAATATTATTGCTGGAACTAGTTTAAGAACAGGCGGAGTTAGCAAGCCACCTTATGATAGCCTTAATGTTGGTTTATATGTGAGTGATGATCCTGATGATGTCATAAGAAATCGAGAAATCATAGCTAAGGAGGTAGGCATTCCTCTCAATCGTTGGGTGTTTCCTAAAATAACGCATAGCGATCATTTTCATCAAGTCACAGAAGATGACCTTGGCAAAGGTGCCTATGAAGAAGCAAACAGCATCTTTGATGTTGATGCTTTGTATACTTATGAAAAAAATATTGCCATCGCAATATTTCATGCTGACTGTGTTCCTGTGCTGCTATATTGTCCATCAAAACAGTTGATAGGTGCCGTTCATGCAGGATGGGCAGGAACGATTAAGCAAATCACATCCAAGCTAATACAACACTGGATAGAACATGAACAATGTAACCCTAAAGATATTCATGCTTACATTGGTCCTGCACTGAGTCAGGCAAATTTCCAAGTTAAAATGGATGTCATTCATTTAGTCAAAGAAAACAGTCCTGAACTGCTTCCTTATTTAAGATTTGAAAAGGATGATCTCGCTTATATGGATGCCGTCAAAATGAATCACTATCAATTACAAAAGCATGGCATCTTGGATGAAAACATCACAATCATTGATGAGTGCACCTATGATCATGAAGACAAGTATTTCTGTTTTCGCAAAGTCCCAGTTTTCGCAAAGTCCCAGTCACAGGAAGACACCTGAGTTTCATTTATCAAAAGTAAACTATCAAACCACCTTTTTCACACAATCGAAAATCTAAATATCAATAACAAGCAAAAAACCGCATCAATGCGGTTTTTTAGTCGAATAGTTTTAGATACTCTCCTAATCCTTCTGATTCAAGATTGTCTTTATGAATAAAGCGTAATGCAGCCCCATTGATGCAATATCGAAGGCCGCCTTTACTGATAGGACCATCATCAAAGACGTGACCCAAATGAGAATCAGCCTCATTACTTCTAACTTCAACTCGAATCATCCCATAAGATTTGTCTTTAATCTGTTTAAGCGGTGTGATTGGTTTGGTAAACGAAGGCCACCCACACCCCGCATCAAACTTGTCTTTTGAACAGAACAACGGTTCACTTGAAACCACATCAACATAGATACCTTCCTCATTAAACTGATCAAATTTTGAAGAGTATGGAGGTTCTGTAGCATTTTCTTGTGTTACCCGATATGCTAATGGGTCCAACACCTTTTTTAATACTTCTTTATCTTTGAACTTTTTATCCATGATATCACCTAGGTCAAAGATATCATATGATTTAGATAATTTCTTGTTAAATGATTATTCGAATTTCGCTTTTACTTGATTCAGCACTTGATGTGGGACAAATGCCGTTAAATCACCATGATTTCGTGCAATCTCTTTGACAGCACTTGAGGACATAAAGGAATACTCAGGTCGTGTTAGTAAAAACACGGTTTCAACTTCAGGTTTCAGAATCATGTTTGCGGTTGCTTGTTGCAACTCATACTCATAATCCATGACAGCACGAATGCCTCTAATCAAAACATCAGCACCAACTTTTTTAGCATAATCCACCGTCAATCCTTCACCAATCATAGCACTAACATTATCAAATGGTTCGATTACTTTTAAAATCATATCCAAGCGCTCATTTGCACTAAACGTAACTGTCTTATTTTTGTTTTCCATAATGACCACATACACATGATCAAATAGTGATGCTGAACGTTTGATGACATCTAAATGGCCAATAGTTAATGGGTCAAATGTTCCTGGGTACATTGCTTTCTTCATGAGTTTTCTCCTTGATTTTCATAAATACGATACATCGATTGCCCGATGACTCTCTCTTTTATTTTAACAAAACCATCAGACAAGACATACTCTTGATCGCCTTTGGCTTGTTCAATAATAATTTTGGTTTTTTGTTTAACTAAATAAGATGTCTCAATTTCATTGAGTACTTCCTGAATATTCAAATCATACGGAGGATCTAAGAAAATGACATCAAACGAATATTTTTGCTGATTCAATAATTTACAAGCTTGTTTAGCTTCTAAATTAATAACCATGCTTTGATCGTCAACATTCATTTTTTTAACATTCGTTTTAATCGCTGATATAGCATCAATTGATTGATCATTCATGACAACATAAGAGGCACCTCGTGAAAGAGCTTCAAGTGCGATTGCACCACTGCCTGCAAACAAATCTAACCATTTTTGCTGTGTGCAAGACTGCTGAAGCGTGTTAAACAGTGATTCTTTTAAACGGTCGCTAGTTGGACGTGTATTCGACCTTGGTGTTATAAGACGTGTCCCGCGATATCTTCCAGCAATAATTCTCATGTTTGTTGCTTACCCTTATAGCATTCTCGCGCAATCACACCTTGAGCAACACCAATTGCAATCATAATGGCTAATTGACTCGAGCCACCTGATGAAATCATCAACAAAGGAACACCTGTTAAAGGAATAATAGCTGTAACACCACCGACATTTAAAATAAAGTGCAACATTAAATACAAGGCAGCCCCAAAAACAACCATTTTTCCTTTTTCAGTTCTTACCTTCATTGCTTTAGCTAGCAAAGCAAATAATAATGTCAAATAACCAGCAAAAATAATGACAAAACCTAAAATACCAATCTCTTCAACAATGATAGCCAAAATATAATCTGAGTCAGCTACTGGTAAGTAACCAAGTTTTTGCACCGATTTTCCCAGTCCAATACCCCACCAATTACCTTTAACAAACGCAATCAAACTATTGAACAGCTGAAATGACGATTCATACCGGTTAATAAACGGATTAGCCATATCGTTAAATCGACTCAATTGATAAGCACTTAGTGGTAACCGATTGACAAACTCTAATCCCGAAGGTGTTAAAAGCCAAAACACAAAACCAAACAAAGCAATCGTAATTAAGCTAAAAACGATTTTCGTTGTTCTTAATGAAGGGATTGAGGGAATTAAAAATAAAAACCACCCCAAAGCAAACAAAATCACTCCCGTTCCTAAATCTGATTGTAAAACAACAATTATAAATGTATAGATTAAGGTAAATGTAGCTGGGATTTTTATAATATTCAAAACGCCTTTTCTATCTGTGTTAACATCACCCATGTAAATTGCAAATAACAAGATGACAACCACTTTTGCAAATTCACTTGGTTGAACCGTCATCCCTACAAATGGAATAACAATCCATGCTTGTGCTCCTCCACGTGCTGGAAACATTAATGGAACAAGTAAAATAATCGTTGTGAAAACAGCAAGAGGAAATATGTAACGTTTTAAAAAGGATAACCGTCCAAATCGAGCAGCATATACCATCAATACATAACCAACAACAATAAAGATCATTTGTCTAATAAATGAGAAAGCAATCATGTCCCAGGAGGCATTATGATTCATGCCAGCACTGGTAACCATGAGTGCTCCAAAAAAACTCAATATTAAGACTAATGCATGGACAACTTTGCTAAACCCTTTAGGCATCTTAATTGAAAACAAACGACATTCCCCTTTCAATTGATATTATTGTATCAAATATCGCATCATAAACATAACAGAAAAATTCGTTTTCCACTATACAATTATCATTAGCTTTGGTACAATAGGTTAAGATTTAACAATCAATAGTAGAGGCTTTATAATGAAAATAAATACGGATACAATAATTATTGATCCAAATCCTTTGTTGCGTAAAAAGGCGAAACCTGTACAAACGCCATTATCAAAGGAAGATCACGACTTAATCATGGCCATGCGTACCTATGTCCATAATTCAAAAATTGAAGAAATCGCAGAAAAAGAAAATTTAAAACCAGCTGTTGGAATAGCAGCTCCACAAATAGGAATACTAAAACAACTATGTGTTGTCGAAGTTGAGCAATTTAATGAAAAAGATGAACTTGTCGTGGTAGAATATGCCTTGGCAAATCCAAAAATCATCGCCCATTCACCACAGTGGTGTGCTTTGAGCACAGGTGAAGGTTGTCTTTCTGTTGAAAGCGAAAATCCCGGTTATGTTCATCGCCATTTGCGAGTTCGGATTCATGCTTTTGACTGCATAAACAGATTCATGCTTTTGACTGCATAAACAATCAACCTGTTGAAATTAAAGCAACTGGGTATATTGGTGTTGTTCTACAACATGAAATTGATCATTTAAACGGTATATTATTCTATGATCACATCAATCAGAACGACCCTTGGAAACTAAAAGAAAACACAAAATTAATAGATTAATTGAAAGAGAGATTTTATGAACAACAATGAAATAATTGAAAGAAACGCAATATCAGCTAAACCAGGTGATACCTTAATTTATGCGCTGGGTGGACTTGGAGAAGTAGGAAAAAACATGTATTGCTATGAACATGATGATGAAATCATCATTATTGATAGTGGTGTTATGTTTCCAGATGAAACCATGTGGGGCGTGGATTATGTTATCCCTGACTTCACGCATTTAATAAAAAATCAGCACAAAATCAAGGCTTTAATCATCACGCATGGGCATGAAGATCATATTGGTGGTATCCCCTTTCTTATGCAAGTAACACGTTTACCTAAAATTTATGCGCCACGTTTTGCAAAAGGTCTCATTGAGCGAAAACTTACAGAACGTCGGGTCAATAAAGAAGTACCTATTGAAGAAATCAATAACCGTTCTCGTGTTGAAACAGAACACTTCACGCTTGGTTTTTTTAATACTGTGCATTCAATACCAGATACACTTGGCGTTTTAATTAACACACCAAATGGTCGTGTTGTTCATACTGGAGACTTCAAGTTCGATTTGACACCTGTCGGTGACAATAGTGACTATCAAATCATGGCATACATGGGTCAAATTGGGATTGATTTATTAATGAGTGATTCAACAAATGCTGGTGTGCAAGGATTTTCTATTAGTGAGAAGAAAGTTGCTCAATCCATTTTAGAAATCACAAGAAAAACAACTGGGCGATTATTAGTAGCAACGTTTGCTTCAAACGTATACCGTGTGAGACAAATTATCGAGGCTGCTATCGCCTGTGATCGCAAAATTATTATCTTTGGACGTTCAATGGAAAATGTCGTCACGATAGCACGTCGATTGGGGCATATTGATGCTGATGATAGTCATTTTTTAAAACCTGATCAACTAAGTCAGGTTCCAGCAAATAAGCTATGTATCATAAGCACTGGCTCACAGGGAGAACCACTTGCTGCGTTATCACGAATTGCAAATGGGACTCACCGATACATTAAAGTCATTCCAGGTGATACTGTTGTGTTCTCTAGTTCACCAATTCCTGGAAACAGTGATAGTGTCAATAAAGTTGTTAACCGACTAACTCGAGCAGGTGCTAACGTTTTAACCAACTCACCACTTAACTCAATTCATACCACAGGGCACGCATCTGCTGATGAGCAGAAATTAATGTTGCAATTGCTAAAACCGAAATATTTTATGCCGGTGCATGGTGAATACAAGATGTTGAAACAACATTCCAATCACGCGATTGAAACAGGTGTTCCAGAAGAAAATATCTTTCTGTGTGCTAACGGTGATGCCATCATTTTAAGAAATGGTGAAGCATTTTACTCTGATACTCGTATCGTTGCCGATGATGTTTATGTCGATGGCTCTGATGCATCAGGATTATCAACAGCTGTTATTAAAGATCGCAAAATACTATCGAACAATGGTATGGTTGCTGTCATCGTTTCAATTGACTCTAAACAGAATAAGATTCTTGTTAAACCAATACTATCAAATAATGGTATGGTTGCTGTCATTGTTTCAATTGATTCTAAACAAAATAAAATCCTCGTTAAACCAAGCATTGTAAGTCGTGGATTTGTGTTTATTAAAGAGAATCAACCACTCCTCAAAGAAGCAGAAGCGCTTGTTTATGAAGCTCTTAAGAAAAAAATGCAGCAAAAAACCACGTTTGGTGAACTAAAGAATACAATTCGAGCAAGCCTTGAACCATTCTTATATCAAAGAACACACCGAAATCCAATCGTGATTCCTGTGATTCTAAACCAAAAATCTGCCATGATCTAAACTTTAAAAGGCTCTAAGTCAAATGTTGGGGTAACCCGATAAAATATCAAAGAGTTAAGCATAAGATCCAGCAAAAGCTGGGTCTTTTGTTTTAGAAAAAGCAAGTAGTATTCTGGTTCTAAATCGTAAGAAGTTTCTAAGTCCAAAGGCATTTCGTTTAATCACTTTAATCTTATTATTGGAACCTTCAGTCATTCCATTAGAGTATGGATAATCAAAGGAGTTAATAATAGCCGCTTTCCAGTTTTGATAGGCTCGTATGGTGGATTTGAATTCTTTAATGTTGGATTCTTTTGCTTTTTGAATCCAATGATTCAGTTCACGAAGTGCGTCTAGCCTGTTATGTGTCTTTTGAATCATCCAAAGCATGTCTTCCTTGAGCTGATATGCTTTCTTTAAATCAGGATAGAATTCTAACATACGATCTCGTTGTCTAATTTCATTGATAGACTCATTAACGATCAATTTATCGGATCGTTTTAATAAAATGAAGCGACTCTTTTTGAAGTAGACTCGTAATGAATCAGGGAGTTCTTTTTGAATTCTTTTGCGCACATTTTCTAAACTCCATATCGCATGTCTCACAAAATGAAATCGATCAATAATAATGGTTGCATTTGGAAATATCTCTCGAAGCGTTTGGTAGTAAACACTCCACATATCGATTACAATGATCTTTACATTGCTTAATTGGCCTGTATATTGATATTTCTTAAAATGATGTCTTAAGGTAGCTTGCGTACGATTTGGTAGTATATCAAGGACTATATTATTTGATAAGTCAGTGAGTATACAATGATATTTTGTTTTATTCGTATTTCCCTTAAATTCATCGATTCCAATTACTTCTGGTAAAGGTGGCAGAGAAGGGACATAGCTATCGAGTACTCTTCGGACTCTCATGGGTGATATTTTATAGTTATTGGCAATGTGTTTTTGAGAAACCACTGAATGCAGATCTTGGAAGATTTTATGAAACAAACGATTGGTTGTATGCGCGTATCGAGGTAAGAAAGAGTTGTTTTCGAAGAATCGTTTACCACATTCAAGGCATCGATATCTTCTTTTCTTATAGACTAAATATGTTTTCTTTTCATAAAGAGGGACATCTAATATTTTTTGAAGCCGGTAGTCATGAATGGTGTTAGTGACACACCCACAGCATGGACAAAAATGATTTCTCCTCGGTATTTCAATAAATATATAATTTTCATCGGCGTTTGATAACACATTCGTAATCTGTACATCTTCAAGTTCAAACAAAGATATGATATTATTTTCTATAGACATAAGAACGTTTCCTTTCATGTTTTTTGGTTAATTACATTTTATCGGAAACAACTTCTTATGTCTTTTATTTTTTCTTACCCCAACATTTATTATAGAACC
>OBJA01000083.1_pt1 | contig 95296 bp, 68 predicted proteins | sample 1519751 | NCBI WGS metagenome assembly OBJA01 (sample SAMEA3881238, study PRJEB22517) | soil metagenome | biome: lake sediment; feature: soda lake sediment; material: sediment, water from around vicinity | place: India | collected 2013-12-23 | depth 3 m | reverse complement strand
ATTTGTGCTTCCCATAAAATGATTGCCTCATCTTTCTCATCCTGTTCAACGAAATCAGTTACAAATAGAGACAAATCATTGGACATCTCGTGGTTTTCCAATCGAAATTCAAAATACTCATGTTTTTCGTCAGCATCAATCCATTTATATCTTGCACTAACAAGTGGTTTTTTAAAAACTACTTCAGCTTTTTCTTCTGTTTTATCCCAAACAAAAGTATAAACATTATCTTTTACAAAAACATCATCAGCAAACCATTCCGCCAAACCTGCTGCAGTGCTGAGACGATTATAAAGTAATTTTGGAGATACTTTAAGTACGTATTCCAATTCAATTTTTACCATATCTCATACATTTTATTGGTTGGTGTGAGAATACCTCATAAATAATTTCAATGCAAGATAAAAATATTAATTTAATTTGCAAATTAAAATACATTAATTATTTTTGCACTCGCTTAACTAAAATAATGGCGAGGTAGCTCAGCTGGTTAGAGCGCAGGATTCATAATCCTGAGGTCGGCGGTTCAAGCCCGCCTCTCGCTACAAAGAAGTTGTCCATCAGACAACTTCTTTTTTTATACAGAGGTATTTACAAAATGTTTTTATTATAAGAGTATCAAAAATATACTAATACTGATCTAGATGTCCATCTCTAATAACTTTATACTCTCCTGTATTTGGATTCAGGTCATAAATATTAAAATTAGTTTTAATATCAAAATCATTTCCTCTTACAGCAAAGTTTATAGAAGCAGACCCATTTTCACCTGATCTTATTCTATGGAATACGCCTTTTGGCCAGACTAACATAACCGGACCCTCATAAACAATTTTAGCGTTATGTATCACTATATTTGAACTTACTTCAAAACTTTCTACTTTACCGTGATCTTTTGTGTAAACATCAACATATCTAAATCCATTTAGCACCATGAGATTATCGTCTTGTGAGGGATGCATATACCAAGGTCTAACAACCCCTTCGGTAGCTCCCGGAGATATTGCTCCATGATGATGAATAACCCTGTCTAATCCATCAATTCTTGGAAGAAACTCCATTGGCAAGATATCGAAAGCAACTCCTGGTGTCCTTCTAAATTGCTTTAATGGGATTATTTTATATAAACCTGGAATCTCGATAATTGGTGATAGTTCTTCTTTCATAAATCTAAAAATTCATATTATGTAAGTTCAAAACTAATAATATTATGATGAAAAATAAAAAAACACACATACTTTATTATGAAATTTAAAATAGGCAATTAGATTAGAAGTTGTGCTGCTATAGAAAAAGATAAAAAAACTCTGGTGCAAATCAGTTGACAAAGCTTTTAATACAAATATTAGTAACTGGGCAATACTAATCTACTTTTTCTTTTTCTTACTATGTTTTTTACTTTTGAATTTCACGTCGAGTTCCTCCTGTTCTTTAATGAGAGATTGCCAATCGCTCGACACTTCCATTGAAAAATCAATTGTAGTCCTATAATCAGATTTACTAATTTCCATCACAGAAATAGGATTATGAAGATAGCTTTCGATTTTCCTGAGTATTTCTTTCTCTTCAATGCTGCAAAAGGATATCGCTATACCTCTTTTATCTCCTCTACCTGTTCTACCGACACGATGAACATAATTCTCCGCGACTTCAGGCAAATCATAGTTAACTACATAGTCAACATTTGGGATATCTATACCTCTGGCACTAACATCAGTTGCAATAAGTATCTTATTACCACCTTCCTTAAACTCTGTCATAATCTCTGAACGCTGATTCTGAGTTTTATCACTATGCATGGTTTGACTATCTATCTCAACTCTTGCAAGAGCCTTTGCAACCCGCTCTGCACGGACTTTTGTTCGCACAAAAACCAATATTTTTGAATTAGAATTTTCTCTTATAAAATGCTCAAGAAAAAACCTTTTGTCATCCATCTCTATAAATGCTACTGCATGGTCAATATTTCTAGAAACAGGATCTTTAGGAGAAATTTGTATCCGAACTGCATGATTAACCAATCCGTAAGCGAGATCCTTAATCCTCTCATTAATTGTAGCCGAAAAAAACAAAGTTTGTCTTCTTTTAGGAATTCTTTGAATCAATTGCCGCATATCTTCAATAAAACCAAGCTCTAGCATATGGTCAGCCTCATCAAGAACAAGTATTTCTACCTTTTTAAATGAAAGAAAACCCTGACTTGCTAAATCAAACATTCTACCCGGAGTAGCTACGAGGACATCAACACCTTTTTTTAGTGTATTAATCTGTGGTTGTTGATCTACTCCTCCGAAAAGACCTAGAATATTTATACCAAGTCCTAATTTTATTTCGGCAAATACTCCAGCAACCTGAATTGCCAATTCATGAGTAGGAACCATGACAACACAACGAACTTCATATTCATACAAAGCAGAATACCTACTATTAAGGAGCTGAATTATTGGGATAGCAAATGCTGCAGTCTTTCCGGTACCCGTCTGTGCAATAGCAAGAATATCTTCACCATTCAGCACATGTGGAATAACTTTATATTGTATATCAGTAGGCTTACGAAAGCCTAAGTTTTCTAAATTTTGTTTAATAAGTGGATGAAAGTTATATTTTGAAAATTTCATATTCAGAAAATTATAATTACTGCAAATCTAATGTAATTATTAAGAATAATTGATAAAACTATTAGATAGCTCTATTCCCACAATACTAAAGGAGTAGCAAAAACCTGCCCTCGACGTCTTCCGTCAATAGTTTTATTCACCTCATCATCTGACTCTGCAGGATTTTTCAGAATCAGAGAAACTGATATTCCTGGCTTTGTATCAAAGAATGTTATATATGCAATATCACCTTCACTATCTGGAAATATCGAAAAGTTTCTTTTAAATAGCTTCTCCTCTGTAATATTATTTCCGCTGACATTAACACTCAAACTAGACATAGTACTTTTTGGCATTCTTCCGGGTGGACTATTACGAACAGGGTTATATCCGGTAATGTGAACTACTCTACCTTGTCCGTCATGCCATTTTACAATAAGTGTATACTTCTCTCCCCTCTGCAATTTTACTTTTACTCGCCAAATGAATTTCCCTTTATGCAAACCTTCACTTGACTTAATATCAGGTATTTGAACTGTTTGCCATTTGTTAAGTTCAAAACTCTCACTAATTGTCTGAGAAAAAAGAACACTCTCTGATAAAAGTATAAAGAGAGGTAATAACATAACATATAGTACTTTCATACATTTTGTATCTAAACTGGTTGCAATATACAAATTTTTAAAAAAAAAGTTTTTAAAAGTTAGATTTCTTTAATTTATTTTTACTTTTGAATCTTTAAATCTTACAACAAAAAATAATATTTTATATAAATAGTATGATTAATAAGTCAATCATTGCTGTAATCTGTATTTTAATTACATTTTATTCTTTCAGTCAAAACAAGGTGTTGATTAGAAAACATTTGGGATATGCTGAAAATTATGGTAATTCTGAAAACGAAACGGGAGGAAAGCATTTAGAAGTCGGCAAATGGATTTTCGACAGTACCTCAGTAGTTTTTTCTGTTGTATCAGGAAAATTAGACGGAGTTAATATTGTAGCAAAAAACAAATACGATGTTTGGGCTAGTGTAATTAATAATGGAGTTGCCGACCACATTTATTGGTATGATAAAACTTTTCGAAGATTTGACAAGGACACATCCTTTATTTCATATATGATTACAGTTAATGGATCGCATAATAGATACAGAAAACAAGCATGTAAAGTAAAGGTTGATTTAATTAAACATGTAGACCTAGATTCAAGCATTGTTTACACTACAAAATACGAAACTGATGGTAGAAGAGAATTCCAGACTGTTGCCGCAGATGGTGTTTCGTATCTAGATTTATTTCTCAACTATCCGGGAAATAAATATGTTACAGTAAGTTATCCTGAGATAGGAAAGATTAGAGGCGAAAATATTTTCACTAGTAACATGCAAGCTTATAGAACAGTTAATGTATCTTTAGATGAGACTGGATATGGAAAATTTAGATATTATCCACCAAAATATATTTCACAAAAACAATGGGATAAATTTGCAAAAATTGAACATGAAAAAAATGGGAATATTATAACATTGGTTGATTTGTTATCTGATAAGCTAATGATTAGTTATTCCAATTACAAAAATCAAAAAATAACGGATACTGTAATAGTAAAAGTGTGTAGAACTCCCATATTTTTTATTCATGGTTTTTTAGGAGATTCGGGAACATGGTCTTATATGCGAAGTAAGATAGCAGAAAAAGGTTATATAGGACTAAATCATAATTATAATGCGGGCGATGGTTCAATTGAAGATCAATCAAGGCTTTTGGGCGAATATATAAATGATTATTTTAATAATTGTAATATTAAAGTTAAAAAGGTAAATCTTGTTGCTCACTCTATGGGAGGATTGATTGCCAGACATTATGTGCAAAGTCGTTTATATGATAATAATGTAAGAAAACTTATTACTGTTGGTACACCCCACCATGGAGTTGGCAATGATGACAACTTTCATGACTGGGTAGGATATTGGGTAGGAAAGAAAGGAGCAGAATGGTTTGATAAACACAAAATTGCCGTGCACCAACTAAAAGAAAACAGTTCTTTCTTAAAAAGATTAAATTCAGGAGAAGAAGGAGGAAGACATCTTGTTAAAGGTGTACAATTTGGGAATATTTACAATGTCCCATGGGATTATGTTGTAAGGTCGAATTCCGCTTATCTTAATATGGCTGCAACTAAAACTGTATATGATTATACTCATTCTACATCGATTCCTTGGGGTACTTCAATTACAATATCTCCTGAGGTTGAAGATCAAATACTTAGTTGGCTGGAATCAGATATAAAACCATCAAGAAATTTAATGGTTCACGCCGAACTTTCAAGAGCATCAAAAGGTGAAGTTTTTAGAGTTTTTTTTAGAGGAGATGAATATGTTGAAGAACAAATCCCATCATTCCCACATAAGATAAATATTTGGGATGGTATTATCACGAAGGAAGGAAAAGCTATAATACATCTAAAAGCAGGTAGTAGAATTTGGGGTTCTATATTTTTAGAGGAATACAGCGAAATATACATTCAAAGCTGTAGCCCACACCAGATGGAAATAAGAATGTTCGGAGGAAAAGCTTTATTCAAAAGCAGAAAAGAAGATGGATCTCATTTTATAGTAAGTTTGCATAACAGAAATTTTGGCACATATAAAGATGGAGTACATGTGTTTAGTCCTTTGGCATATGTTAGAGGACTCGATACTGAATTCGCCATCGAAAACCTAGATGAAATTAGAGTGCTTGGGATTGAAGGAAGAATGGAAATTAGTACGGATATTACTCCAAATTATAAACCTGTCTTGATTTCAGAGCAGCAGGCGGTAATAGTTAATGGGAAGAAAATTAATGAAACAGAATACTCAAAACCTGATTGGTATATAGACCTTGATCAAATAATAAAAGATGATGATGGACCTGAGGATTTAGAAGAAGAACAACTTAGTGATGTTAAAAAGACCGAAATATCAAGTTCAGAATCCTCGGAAAAATCGGATATGATTCTTGGCTTTATCATCCTAGGTATTGGATTTATAATTGTAATAATAGTAATAGTGTTATTGATAATCACAGTAAAAAAAGTAATCCCAAAGGTATGAAAACAAAAAAACACATAATAATTGGTATTGCATTATTTTCATTCATAATGCATACATCATGTAACTTTGAACAAAGTACAAAATCCTTGACATTTTCAGGAGTAGTTACAGATATTAATAATTATCCTTTGGAGGGAGTTGAGGTTAGGATTGAAGATTATCAGTTTATTACCGGACAAACCGGCAGTTTTCTTTTTGATGAGTTAGGATTTGTAAAAGAAAATGCAATGATTTCTTTTGAAAAGGATAATTATTTTAGCAATTCTGTGTATATTTCAAATCCTGAGGAGATAAACCAAATTCAAGTTGCATTAGTTCCACATGGAAAAACAGATGATGGTTTTGGTGCAAGAGCATCAATATCTGTCTCAAATGGCGGTGAAGTTTATGTGAGAGACGGCTCAGCTGTAATTTTAGCTCCGGGCTCAGTAAGTTCTAATGAAACGAATATTATTGCAAACTTTTCGCATATACCATCTAATGATTACAGTTTTGGCTTACTCGCTCCGGGAGAAAATCTTAAAGGTATAAACCAAAACGGAGAAGAGATTATGCTATATGCTTACAGTTTAATGTTTATTGAGCTATCTGATACTAAAGGGAAGGTAAATCTAAAGTCAGATGCAAGCATTAAAATTGCTATAGATGAACAGGATATAGGTTATATGCCTGATAAAATGGAGATGTATTCTTATAATACAGAAACCGGATTGTGGCAATTTGAATCATTTGCGACAAATCAAGGAGACCATTACCTGGCTCATACTTCCCATTTTAGCTCTTGGGCGGCAGGAATTGCTGTTAACCAAACAGCTATTGTTAAAGGTCGAGTAATTGACAGAAGCGGACGCCCAATTAAAGGACAAATTGTAAAAGTTTTTCAAACAAAAGCAATTACAGACAATGATGGATATTATAAAGCTGAAGTTCCTGCAAATCAAACTTTTGTCGTCGGCATGAATTATAAAGGCTTTGAGATTCGAATGGATGCCGGACCACTTGCAAATAAGGAAGTTTATGTTTTGGATTTATCTGTTCCCCCTATGACAATGATTACAGGCGTTATTACAGGCTGTGACAGACAAAATATTTCAGGACAGGCAAATCTCACGTGGGGAGAGCCAGAATTCTCGAATCAATACACAAAAGACGGAAATTTTGAACTTTCAATTCCTAGTGCTGTAAAGAAATCTACACTAACTATTTCAGTAGGAGACTCGGTTGTTAAACAGGAGATACTTAATCCGGATAAAAAAACAGAAATTATTGTAGGTAATATTAATATGTGTGTTGAATCAAAGGAAAATAAGGACAGAACAATAAAGAAAGAACCTGTGGAAGATAATACTAAAACAGACAAAACGCAAGTGGATGAGAAAGAGAAAGAGAAAGAAGTACAAAAGCCACAAAAAATCAATGTTGTTGGCACCTATGACTTTGATAGCAGATCTGATGGTCAAAGACTTGTTAATTATCACAGATATACTATAAATTCTAATGGGAGTTATCAGGAAGATTATAATCCTATAGGAAGTACGTATGTTGGAGGAACTAAAGGAACGTGGAAAGTTGATGGTAATCAATTAATATTTACCACTGTTGGAGGCTCAATTGAAACCTACTCTATTCAAGGACCTATGATAATAAGAACAAATGACGATGGACTTGTATTTAAATTTCGTAAAAGAAATTAATTTTAGAATAAATGTAATTTATTTTTTGTTTTAAGACTCAGTTGATGCCAAATACCTAATTCCTTGCACCACTACAATTTAACAAACAGTGACTGCAATCCGAAAACTCACCTCTTAAGCGAGAATTAATAAGGTTTGAGACTCTATTCCTTAGTGGTTCAATTTTAATATTTCTCAGAATATCATTTGCAAACGCAAACATCAGCATCAGTCGAGCTTCTTTAAAGTCTATTCCTCTTGAACGCAAATAAAACAGCGCATTTTCATCTAGTTGTCCCACAGTTGCTCCATGTGAACACTTTACATCATCAGCATAAATTTCAAGCTGAGGTTTTGTCCTCATCTTTGCATCTGCAGTTAAACACAAATTATTATTTGTTTGATAAGCAGTCGTTTTCTGAGCATCTTTTCTCACAAGAATTTTACCTGAAAAACTTCCTTTTGCACTATCATCAAGAATTCCTTTATACAACTCATTGCTAAGGCAGTTTGGAACTGCATGGTCTATAAAAGTGTAATTGTCAATTCTCTGATTGCGATCTGTAAGGAATAGACCATAAAGATTAGCTTCTGAATATTCCCCAGAAAGTTTAACATATAAATTATTCCGTATTATTCCTCCATGCAGCGACAAAGCCAAACCAGTAAAACTGGAATATCTTTCTTGATTTACAATTAGTGAATTGATTACGCCTGACTGATTTGGTTCATTTTGTAAGGCATAATACTCCAAATGTGCATTATCAGAAATAAAAGCTTCGCTAACGTCAACAACAAAATTATTAGAGTTATTAAGTGTATGATCACAAATAACAAGTTTTAATGATGCGTTTTTCTCAACTATGAACAGATTTCTTTTAAAAATATTTTTATTACCAAATCCGTGAGTTAAATTAACTAGTTGTATAGTCTTATCAATATTTACATTTTCCGGTATGTATATGAACAACCCGTCATTTGCAAGCATTGTGTTAAGACTTATTATTCCATCTTCTATTGAGGATGCATTTTTATCAAAATATTTCTCTATTAGTTCGGGGTATTTTTGATTAGCATCCTTAAAACCGCAAACTATAACCCCCTCGGGCAAATTTTCAATTGGTTTATTGCCAGAATAATATGCTCCATTCGACAAAAGAATAACATGAGTGTCCATATCTTCGACTGCGCATTGGAAGAAATCATTCAAGTCATGTTTGGAAGATGCTTGGTCAAATTCAAAGAAATAATCTTTACTGCAAATCTGGGTAATATCAGCATACTTATATTCTTCATTCGTATGGTCAGGGATACCTAGCTCAACAAATTTACTAAAAGCAATATCTCTTCTTTCAAGCAAAAATGTTTTTTCCCTATTTTCTAAATTGTTTCGGACCTCAGTATATATGTCCTTATATTTTTCAAAAGTTTTTTGAATATTCATAATTCAATGTTTTATCAGATAAAGATCTATACTATTTCACCATTTCGTCCTTAATCCAGTTATATCCGTGTTTTTCAAGCTCAAGAGCAAGTTCCTTTCCGCCTGACTTAACAATCCTGCCCTCAAACAAAACATGCACCAAGTCGGGCACAATAAAGTCTAATAAACGCTGATAATGAGTAATCACAATAAATGATTTTTCAGGTGTTTTAATTTTATTTACACCATTTGCGACTATTTTTAATGCATCTATGTCAAGACCGGAATCGGTTTCATCTAAAATAGCAAGTTCAGGGTTCAACATTGCCATCTGAAAAATCTCATTCCTTTTCTTCTCTCCACCAGAAAAACCCTCATTTACTGATCTGTTTGTAAGGTCTGATTTTATTTCAACAACATTTTTCATATCTCGCATATATTTCAGAAACTCTGCAGAACTCAATTCTTTTTCTTTCTTGAACTTTCTTTTTGCATTCACAGCAGTTTTCAAAAAATTAATCATGCTTACTCCTGGTATTTCAACAGGATATTGAAAACTTAGAAAAATCCCCTCATTTGCTCTAGCCTCAGCACTCATCTCAAGAAGGTTTTCTCCTTTATATATTATTTCCCCTTCTGTAACAACATAGGCTTCCTTACCTGCAAGTATATTTGCCAGTGTAGATTTCCCTGATCCATTAGGACCCATAATTGCATGAATCTCTCCCTGTTTCACCTCAAGATTAAAGCCCTTCAATATTTTTACTCCCTGAATTTCAGCATGTAAGTTTTTAATAACCAACATAATAATAATTTATTTAATTAAGTAATCTGTTTTATTTTCATTTCCATCGACCGTTTTATTCCGGGCGATAAATAATCTTTTATATTTTCAAATATGATTTCGATTTCATTTTTCAATTCTGGATAGTCTTCAGATATTCTAGTTAAAAACTTTAATGCTACTAACCTTACGGATGATTGCAGCTTGTTATTCTGTAAAATTGAAAAGCAAAAATCAAACATTTTGCATGTTTGTTTTTCACTAAGATTCATTAACATAACTGTTTTCAACAATTCTCTAATATGCCCATCGCCGGATATTTCATTAAGAATATCTATATAGTATTGAGCATATTTATTCATTTCACGAGGTTTTTTTACTGCATAATGGTAAACTATCCATGCTGCTCTCCATGCAAATTTCTTATCTGACAAAGCATATTTCACAAAGGCATCAAGTAGATTCGGATTACTATATAATTTTAAGCTGTAGTTTTTTACGTCGGGACCCATTACCGAGATTACAGAATATATGTCTTTATCTAAATAATTCATTATCCTACACTACCTTCAAGACTTATTTGCAACAATTTCTGAGCCTCAACAGCGAATTCCATCGGCAATTTATTTAAAACTTCTCTGGCATATCCATTAACAATTAGCCCAATAGCCTCTTCTGTTGGAATTCCACGTTGATTACAATAAAAAATTTGATCCTCTGAAATCTTCGATGTAGTTGCTTCATGTTCCACAATACCGCTATCATTTTCAACATCTATATATGGAAAAGTATGTGCCCCGCATTTATCTCCAAGCAATAAAGAATCACATTGAGAAAAATTCCTAGCATTCTCTGCATTTTTGGCAATTTTTACAAGTCCTCGATACGAATTCTGACTTCTGCCTGCAGATATTCCTTTTGAAACGATGGTTGAAGATGTATTTTTTCCTAGATGAATCATTTTTGTACCTGTATCAGCCTGCTGAAAATTATTTGTAACTGCCACAGAATAAAATTCCGAGAGAGAATTGTCGCCTTTAAGAATTGTGCTCGGATACTTCCATGTAACTGCAGAGCCGGTTTCAACCTGAGCCCAACTTATTTTTGAATTATCCCCCTTACATATTCCTCGTTTCGTAACAAAATTATAAATACCTCCTTTACCTTCGCGATTTCCCGGGTACCAATTTTGAACAGTTGCATACTTTACTTCTGCATTTTTCATTGCAACAATTTCAACAACTGCAGCGTGCAATTGATTCTCGTCTCGCATAGGAGCAGTACATCCTTCCATATAGCTTACATAACTATCCTCTTCGGCTATTATAAGTGTTCTTTCAAACTGTCCTGTATTTATTGCATTTATTCTAAAATAAGTTGACAACTCCATTGGACATCTTACTCCTTTAGGGATATAACAAAATGAGCCATCGCTAAATACCGCAGAATTCAATGCCGCAAAGAAATTATCTCCATAAGGCACAACAGACCCTAGGTACTTTTTAATCAAATCAGGATGATTATGAACTGCCTCACTGAAAGAACAAAATATTATTCCCTTTTCAGCTAAAGTTTCCTGAAATGTAGTCTTCACTGATACACTATCCATAACAGCATCAATAGCAACACCTGCTAGATGTTTTTGTTCGTCAAGAGGAATTCCGAGTTTATCAAAAGTGCTTTTGATATCAGGATCAAGTTCATCGAGGCTATTAAGTTTTGGCTTTTGCTTCGGAGCAGAATAATAAATAATGTCTTGATAATCTATTTCAGGAATTTTAAGATGTGCCCACGTTGGCATTTTCATCGTCTGCCACTTTCGAAATGCCTTTAACCTAAATTCAAGCATCCATTCTGGCTCATTTTTCTTACTTGATATTATCCTAACAGTTTGTTCTGACAATCCCTTGGGTATAGACTCATTTTCAATGTCAGTTTCAAAACCATACTTATATTCTGATTCGGTTATACCTTGCAATAATTCATCCTGATCTTTAGCCATATCAAAAGTATTTCTAATTTCTTATATTATAATTCTGCAAAAATACAAAATAATTTCTCCACATTTCAATTATTAAAACAAGTAAAAACCAATAATGTTCTCTTTTTTAATTATTATATAACTAAATACAAGTATAATAATTTATAAACTTGTAACATCATCAGAATAAAACTAAAATATCACATTCAAAAAAAATATTTTTATACATTTGTAATATAAACAGTCTGACGAATTGACTAATAATCGAAAATATAAGCTTTTATTGTTTGTTGATGCCTTTGTTGTAAATATTGCAACATATGCATTTATGGGAATTCTATGGTTGGCTATGAATTTATCTCCAATGTTTTCGGGATTGTCGCACTATCTTAAGGATTTTGATTTTACCGACTTATATTTTTCTGAAATAAGAAAAGAGTCGCAGTCGGTTAGTCAAGACATCTTTATCGTAAATACAGGTTTAAACTCAAATATTGAACTAGCACAACAAATTAATATTCTTCAAAAATTTAATCCCAAAGTAATTGCGATAGAACAGGTCTTACAGAAAACCGATGAATTTAGTGACTTCTTTTTAAAAAATACTCTTGATTCTTATGACAATATTGTTTTGGCATGCAGCCTTATTTACGACGAAATAGGTTTGGTAACAGATGTAATATTTCCTGACAAATATTTCGGCAGTTACAATACCGGAAATATAGAATTTAAAACAACTCCACGCACAATTCGTGAATTTAACATCACAAACAAATTCAAAGACTCTCTGATAAATTCTTTCACAGTGGAGACAGTAAAAAAAATAAGTAGAAAACACTTTGAAAGTTTAATAAACCATAGAGAAAATATTCAAACAATTAACTACAATTGTGGTCAGATGCCTTTTATAGTCTTTGATTATGAAGACATAAACTATGAAAATGAAAACCTATCGATTATTGAAAACAAAATCGTTCTTCTAGGATATGTAAAAATGTATGAGGGTGCAGCTCTTGATACTTTATTCTCATACTTTACACCTATTAAAAAATCAGAGTACGGATATTCTGATTTCAAAAGAATTGAAATTCATGCTCATATACTAAATATGATTTTAAATGAATCATATATTACTAAAACTCCTTTCTGGCTAAATACTCTAATTGCGTTTTTAATATCATACATATTTCTTATCCTTCTTGCATTATATTATAAAACCGGAGCAAAATATTTTGACATCGTTGCAAAGCCGGCAATGTTCATTATGATTGTTCTTAATCTATGGATTACAATTATAATATTTGGTAAATTTAATATTAAAATCGATTTAGTTCTTGCAAGTATTGCTCTTGTAATTTGTATTGAATTATTCAGATTTTATGAAGAAACACTGCTAATGTTAAGAATTAGGTCTTATGTTACCGAGTTCCATAATTTTGATGAAGGTAGTCAGTTATGACAAATAAAACTCGAAATATTGTCCTCTTAGGAATTGATGCTGGAATAATAGCATTACTATCCCTTATAGGTGTTGCTTTTTTTTGGACAATAATTGATTCTATAGATCTTTTTAATCCTCTGGATGAATATTTTGAAGATTACGATTATGCAGACAGATATTTTGCTGGAATAGTTAATGATGAAATCCCAACAAGTGAAGAAATATTTATAGTAAACTTTGGCTACTTGAATCGGCAGGAAATAGCTGAACAGATTCAAATATTACAAATGTTCCAACCTGCTGTAATCGGTATTGATGCGGTTTTTGCTGAAAAAAGGGACGATAGAGATACTATTTTGAAGAATGCTCTTTCTTTAGAGAATATTGTTGTGGGTTGCTTTGCAAAATTTAGAAACAATATCCCAATTGAAGTGATTAAACCTAATTCTTACTTTGGAAATTTGAAAATTGGGCATTTGGAGTTTATTTCTGAAGATGTTTCTGTTCGAGTAATAGAAAAGTATATAATTTTTGAGGATATTGTAATCAATTCTTTCCCTGTTGAAATTGCAAGGCAATACCAATATGATAAGTTTTTAAAGTTTGCAGAGCGAGATAAAAAAGTTGAAGTAATAAACTATCGTGGCGGGAAAGTTCCATTTAAAGTATTTGATTACGAAGACATTTATCCTGAAAACGATGATCTCTATCAAATTAAAGATAAGATTGTGCTCCTCGCTTATTACCGAGAATTTAAGAATGCTCCATGTGACACAATTGATTCGCACTTTTCTCCTGTTTCGAAATCGGAGTATGGACATGCAGATACAAAAGGTATTGAAATACATGCACATGTTATTGACATGATTTTACGCGAAGATTTCATAAATGAAATATCGGAAGTAACAACGTATATTATTGCTTTTATTGTCTGTTTTGTTTTTCAGTTATGGCTAATTTATTATTTTAAAAAAGATCTTAAATATTTCGACATTACTTCAAAACCACTATTATTTATTGTAATTATATGTAATATGTTCATTACATATCAGATTTTCGCACATTACAAGTTAAAAATTGACATGATACCGACAAATTTGGTATTATTTTTGTCAGGAGAAGTATTCAGATTCTATGAAGAAACAACAAGAATTTTAAAAATAAAAACATACATTACGAAATAAATAACTCGCCATGAAAAAAACATTTACAATACTAATTGCTGTCTTAACAACAATCTCAATTTTAGCGCAAGATTCAGAATACAAGGTTTTTTATTTTTCCGGTGATCCAAAAATTGTGGACGGTAGAAATGAGACTAGCCTTCTAAGGGATTCATATATTTCATCAAAAAGTGTATTAAAAATTCCACAGAATGCCTATGTTGTGCTGATGAACAAGAAGGATATACCTATTGGGATTAAAGACCCAGGGCAATACTCGATTAATGATTTAAACAAACTGTATTCAGAATTGGGACAAACTAATATTACAGCAGAATTTTTTGATTATATCTCAAAAAACATACTTGAAGAGAAAGATAGAGTTCGCAGAAGCGGTGGAGTTTACAGAGCTGTTGGAGATATCGTAAAAGATCCTTTCGATGAAGCTGTTGTTATTTCGGAAGAAATCAAATTTGAATGGAGAAATCCTAATCAACGTCCTCTTTATCTAAAAATATATGACATCGAAACTTGGGAGCAACCATATAACATAAGAATAACGGATTCTGTGTATCTCCTTAAGCTTTCTGACAGCAAACTTCAGAAAAACAAAAAGTATGCATGGACAGTATACAACGGTCAGGATCATCCTATGCAGGGAACTATACTGAGAGTTTTTGAATTTGCTGATGAAAAATGGAAAAATCAATTTATCAGTAGTATACGTGAAATTGAAAAAGGAGAAAATCCCGAAATAAATAAAATAAAAATCATCAGAGAATACATGGAATACAACATCTATCCGCTACCTGAATTTTAAACAATTCCGTTTTAATAAATAGGAGTTTTGTCATATATTCATTCATTTTTAAGATTTATTTTTGCATACAAATAATCATTCTTTAATATTAAATTTTAAATTAAATAATGAAGTTGTATACTGATATTTTTTTTGATCTTGACAGAACACTTTGGGATTTTGAAAAAAATTCCACAGAAACATTTAAAGACATATATACAAAATACAAGCTTGCAGATTATTTTGATGATTTTCACAGTTTTCATTCTACGTATAAAAAAATAAATGAAGACCTTTGGGAACAATACCGAAACAATATAATAAGTAAAACAGATCTAAGTTGGCGAAGATTCTTTGACACATTAAAAACAGCCGACTTTAACAATGAGATTATTGCTAAAAAAATTGGTCAGGAATACATAGACAATAGTCCATTAAAAACTGAACTTTATCCTCACACTTTAAATACACTCAAATATCTTCATAGAAAATATTCTCTTCATATAATTACAAACGGATTTAAAGAAGTTCAGTACAGAAAATTATTAAACTCTAAATTATCTGCATACTTTGAGCACATTTTTGTATCAGAAGAAATTGGTATAAACAAACCTGAACCTAGATTTTTTGAACATGCTCTTCGAATAAGCAATGCTAGTGCAGAAAAGTCAATTGTTATAGGAGATGATTTGCATATTGATATAATTGGAGCAAATAGAATAGGAATTGATTCAGTATGGTTCAATCCGAATAAATCAAAAAATGAAAGTTTAGTTATGCCCACTTATGAAATTAATTCTTTAAAAGACTTAGTTTCTCTTCTTTAGAATCTTATACTGATTATGAAATCAATATAATCAGGTGTGAATATCCATTTATCGCTAATTGGATTTATAAAATAATTATCCGGATCATGCTTTTCTTCTTTAAAACTCTTATAATATGCTAATTCGGGTGCTAGTTGAATAGTAAATACCACGTTCGGAGAAACATTTATATCAACACCTACAGTAATATCAAAGCCTAGTTTCATGAAATGAGTTTTAATGTGTCCCATTTCCATCCCTGTAAGAGCATAATTAATCCTTTCAGCCGGCAAACTATCAACTCTTTTCTTTATGTGAAAATAGTTTTCTCCAACATATTGATAACCTGCAATTAGGCCCCCGCCAAAATGCAATCTCATATTTTCTCTAGGAAAGGCAGCCTCAAGTCCAATTCTTGCATCATACGAAAATATTTCGTTTGTAAACTTCCTAAGAATCATTGTATCTCTAACGAAGTTTTCTGTTTCAGTAAATAAAGTGTCTCGATAAAAACCTATTACATCAAGTTTGTCAATTGGTCTATAGTAATTAGTAAAATTCAAACTTGTTCTCAAATTCATCTTATCATAATATCTTTTATATTGCAAAAATATCTTGGTATTAGGAATCATACCTCCGCCCAACATACCAAAAGCAGGAAAAACATTTAAGCCTATAGTATTTCTATTCAAAGTATCAATCCATTCATTATTATCCTCAAATTGAATAGTTTTCTCCTCTTGAGAATAACTAACAATAAACATCAACAAAATCGCGAATATTAATAATATTTTTTTCATATCAATTTGTTTTTTAATTAACTATAGTTAAAACGTTTTTTTTATCAAATAGTTTTATAAAATCTCAAAAAAATCTTTTTACTTATTTAAAAAAATATATTGCATTGCTTTACCTGTTGCTAGAGGAGGTTTAGGAGTCCCTAATATCATAGATACTGTTGGAGCAATATTTGTAATATTAACTTCCTCATAAATTGTTTGTCTTTTTACTTTCCATCCATACCATAATAATGGGACTTGTATATCGTACGAATAGCCTGAGTTATGTGCAACAACACTAGTCATATCCTCTATCCAACCAGGACTAAGAGAAATCATAATATCACCTGAGCGTTTGGGGTTAAAACTGTTTTGCATTTTTCGTGGTATTCCTTCCAAAAAGACATTATTCTGCAAATTGAATGAACTAATTGCAAATGATATACCACCGGAGTTTAAAATGAATCCTGCAACATTATTTTGGAATTCTGCAAGAGATATCTGCGAATCTTCTATTAAAGTTTTGTTAAGATAAATCTGATTATTCCCAAAATCCAGAATCCAGTTACCTTCACCGTATAAAGCTCGCAAATAACTATTTAGCAATGCTCTAACAAAATGATGTTTAAAATAACCTCCGGGCATTTTATTATCAATTAAGTATTGAGGGACCTCACTTACACCACAATTAGACGTTAAATAAATAATAAAATTATTCTTGCCAACAGACTCTTCAAGTACAGAAATAAGATGAGCAATATCTGCATCAAGCCTTAAATAAAGATCCATCAATTCAACAGATTGAGGACCATAAAGATTTCCAATATTTTCGCTAACCGAATAAGTAATAAACAGAAAGTCAGTAAATTCATTTTTTCCAAGTTTTTCATTTAGCAATGCTGCAATTGCAAAATCATTTGTAATCGTATTACCTTCGGGAATCATTTTATACAATTCGTAATCTCTGACTTGTTTTCTTATTTCAGCATAATCGTAAGGGAACTTTTTATAGGTTCCATAAATACCAAATTCGTACCTACTTGTATCAGACCAAACTTCTGTATATTCAGCCAAATCATATATTGTATTCCATTTCCTTTCCAGGAAAGAATCTTTAGATTTCCTGTTATTTACTTCATTTACCCAGCCGGGCAATTCTTTCATATAGTAAGTGTTACTTATCCATTTGCCAGATTTTATATCAAACCAATAAGCAGCATCAGCACCAAACGAACCGCTTAATACAGCAGCATGTGGATTTAGTGATAAACTTACAACCCTTGATTTTCCTCTATTAAAAATCTTTGCTTCATCACTAAAACTAGAAGAGAACATTTTTTCAGGCGAAAAAGACGCGGCAACACCTTTCACTCCAACAGGGGCATACTTTTTATTATCCGTACTACCTTCTTGTTCTCCGCTCAGCGGCAAAAACCAATAATCAGATACTATTCCGTGTCCTGAAGGCTCTGAACCTGTAACTATTGTGGCAAATCCTGGATTAGACTGAGTCAAACTGTAGTTTAACTGCGCATTTTTAAAATATGTGCCATTAATTGCCAGCTTTTTAAATCCATTTTGACTGAATTTATTCCAAAACCGCTCTAAATAATCCTGTCTCATCTGTTCTACTACTATTCCAACTACAAGCTTCGGTTTATCAGGCGGAAAACTACTTTCCATCTGTGCAGACAAATTTCCAGAAATACAGATATTAATGATTACTAGGGTTAAATAAAAAGTCTTTTTCACAATAATATAATTTATATTTAAAGAAGTAAAAATACTTTTTGTTGCAGCATTTTTTTCTTATAACAAGAAAGATTTATAAATGCATGCTTGTTAATAAAAGATTTTAATCATTTTTTTTAAACTATTCCCTCTCTCATTAGATCATGAAAATGAATCATCCCAAGATATTTTTCTTTTTTTGTTACAATTACCTGAGAAATATTATTGTTTTGAATTACTCTCAATGCTTTTACTGCCATTTCACCTTTCTCTATTGTTTTTGGATTCTTACTCATTATCTTACCGGCAGTAATTTCTGAAATATTGACATTTTCACCCTCAAGCATTCTTCTTAAATCCCCGTCTGTAATTATCCCGACAAGAATTTCTGATTTATCAAGAACTGCTGTAGCTCCAAGTCTTTTCTTTGTTATTTCAGTTATAATCTTTTTTATATTATCGTCGACATATACTTTTGGCACTTCATTATTTACGTATATATGCTCTACTCTCATGTATAATTGTTTTCCAATACTTCCTCCAGGGTGAAATCTCGCAAAATCATCTTTAGTAAAACCACGAGCACTTAATAATGCAACTGCCAATGCATCACCCATAACTAATTGTGCAGTTGTGCTAGAAGTTGGCACCGGATTATCTGGACAAGCCTCTTCATCTACAAATATTCTCAATAAATAATCTGAAGATTTAGCTAAAAAAGAATTCACATCAGCAACAATAGCAATAAGAGTATTTCCTCTAGCTTTAATCAATGGTATCAAAACTTTAATCTCAGGTGTATTTCCACTTTTGGAGATGCAGATTACAATATCTTGAGACTGAACTATACCTAAATCTCCATGAATTGCGTCTGCAGCATGCATAAATACTGACGGTGTTCCTGTCGAATTCATTGTAGCAACAATCTTTTGCGCAATATTTGCACTCTTTCCAATTCCGGTAATTATAAGTCTACCTTTAGAGTTTACCAATTGCTCTACTACTCCGACAAAGTCATCATTAATACTATTCACAAGTTTTTTAATTGCCTCTGCTTCATGTTCGACAGTTTCTATTCCAATTTCAATAATTTTTGCTTTATCAACTTTTATCATCTACTTTAAATTTTCAGATATTGAACTAAAAAAAATATTTTAAATTATTTTTTGTATTTTTAATAATTATTTCGAATTATTAAAAAAAAGCTATAAAAAGTCAAAATTATAAATGATATTCATTAAATCATTTTTTATTCTTAAAAATAATTATAATTTTGAATTAATACAGATTTAAGATAAAAGTTTTTGAATAACTATTATTAAGAATAAAGCTGTTAATGCAATATAACAACGAATTTTGTGAAGATGAATGAAATAGAGGGAAAAATACATGAATTATTGAATAAATATTTTGGATTTGATAATTTTAAAGGTTTACAAAAGGAAGTCATTTTAAGTTTAATAAAAGGTAACGATACATTTGTTTTAATGCCTACAGGAGCAGGAAAATCTTTGTGTTATCAGTTACCTGCTTTATTGAGCGAAGGAACTGCCATTGTGATTTCACCACTGATAGCTTTGATGAAAAATCAAGTTGACTCAATGCGTGGGTTTAGCTTAGATGATGGTGTAGCTCACTTCATGAATTCTTCTCTTAATAAAACAGAAATTCAAAAAGTAAAAGAAGATATTATCAATGGTAAAACTAAACTTTTGTATGTCGCACCCGAATCTTTAAATAAAGATGAAAATGTAGAATTCTTGAAAAAAGTTAATGTTTCATTTTATGCAGTTGACGAGGCGCACTGTATCTCAGAATGGGGACATGACTTTAGACCTGAATACAGAAGAATAAGACCGATTATTAATCAAATTGGCAGAGCTCCTCTAATGGCTCTAACAGCAACAGCTACACCAAAAGTACAACATGATATCCAGAAAAACTTGGATATGTTGGATGCCGAAGTTTTCAAATCTTCATTTCGCAGACATAACTTGTATTATGAAATAAGACCCAAGGTTCATGCAACAAAAGAAATAATAAAATATATAAAGAATAATCATGGAAAATCAGGAATAGTTTATTGCCTAAGCAGAAAAAAAGTTGAAGAACTAGCTGAAACATTGTGTGTTAACGACATAAAAGCACTTCCATATCATGCAGGAATGGATTCTCATACAAGATCAAGGAATCAGGATATGTTTCTTCACGAAGAAGCAGATATAATTGTTGCAACCATTGCTTTCGGCATGGGAATAGACAAACCCGATGTACGGTTCGTAATTCATTACAATATTCCCAAAAGTCTTGAAGGGTATTACCAAGAAACAGGACGAGCAGGTAGAGACGGAGGAGAAGGAAATTGTATAGCATTTTATAGTTATGATGACATCCAGAAACTGGAAAAATTTATGCAAAATAAGCCTGTCAACGAACAGGAAATTGGGAAACAGTTATTATTGGAAACAGTATCATATGCTGAATCAAGTGTATGTAGAGTGCGCCAGCTACTAAACTATTTTGGCGAGGAAATGCATGAAGATTGTGGAAATTGTGATAATTGTATTAAACCAAAACAGAAATTCGAAGGGAAAGAGGATATACTAACTCTTTTAGAAACAATTGATGAATTAAAAGGAAAGTTTAAAGCCGAAATTATCACAAATATTCTAACCGGCAAGAAAAATTCTGAGACTAGCACATATAAACTTGAGACTTTATCATTATTTGGACTCGGCAAAGATAAGGATGCCCGACATTGGAAAGCTGTTATAAGACAAGCGCTTATAGCTAAATTTATCGAAAAAGAAATTGTCAATTACGGATTGTTAAAAATCACAGAGAAAGGAAAGGATTTTATTACTAATCCATACTCCTTTATGCTTACAAAAGATCACAATTTCGAAGATGATAATGACAGTATTTTTGGAGGAGGAGGTGGAACAGCAGCAGCAGATACCGTTTTATTTGCCATGCTCAAGGATTTACGCAAAAGTATTGCTAAAAAGCAAAACTTACCCCCTTTTGTCATTTTCAGCGACCCATCACTCCAAGACATGGCAATTCAGTATCCTATATGTATGGAGGAACTCACTAAGATTTCAGGCGTTGGATTAGGTAAAGCTCAAAAATATGGAGAGAAATTTATTGAACTTATAAATAAACATGTTGAAGAAAACGAAATTATAAGACCTCAGGATTTTGTAGTTAAGTCGGTAGTTAACAAATCTTTGAATAAAGTTTTCATAATAAAAAATATAGATAAAAAAATGCCACTGGATGAAATTGCAGAAGCAAAAGGTCTTGAAATATTAGAATTAATAAGTGAGATCGAAGCTATTGTTAACTCTGGAACAAAAATAAACATAGACTACTATATTGATTCTGTTATGGATGAAGAAGTTGTGGATGACATTTACCTTTATTTTAAAGAAGACGCAGAATCCGATTCAATTGAAGACGCATTAGAAGAATTCGCTACTGAAGGCTACTCAGAAGAGGAGATTAGACTAGTCAGAATTAAGTTTATTTCTGAAGTAGGAAATTAAGTATATTCAACTAAGCAAAACTTAAAGTAAAAAATATGAATTTTGAAACATTCGAATTAAAGAATGGACTTAAATTAATAATCCATGTTGACAAATCAACATCACTTAGTGTATTCAATATTCTTTATAAAGTTGGTGCACGTGATGAGAATCCGAATAAAACTGGATTAGCTCACCTTTTCGAACATCTTATGTTTGGGGGTTCTGTTAACGTTCCTGATTATGACAGAGTTCTTCAAAAGGCTGGCGGAGAAAACAATGCATTTACAAATAATGATATAACAAATTATTACATAAGCATTCCAAATAATAATCTTGAAATCGCTTTTTACCTAGAATCAGATAGGATGCTACAGCCCGCTTTTTCAGCGAAGGGTCTAGAAATTCAAAAAAGCGTTGTAATTGAAGAGTTTAAACAAAATTATCTTAATCAACCTTATGGTGATGTAAGTTTAAATCTGAGACCCTTAGCATTTAAAAAACACCCTTATCGGTGGTCAACAATAGGTAAAAATATTCAACAAATAGAAAATATTGATTTAACAGATGTAAAGGAATTCTTCAATAAATATTATTCACCGGATAATGCAATTCTCGTGATTGCAGGCAATGTTAATCCTAAAGAAGTGATAAGGCTTACCGAAAAATGGTTTGGAAACATCGAAAAAAGAAATGTCCAGAGTAGAAATCTAACCACTGAACCTAAACAAAGAAAAAAAAGGACAAAAACATTAGAACGAAATGTTTCAGCTAATGCAATTTATATGGCATATCATATGTGTGCAAGAAATGATAAAAACTATTATGCCAGTGATTTGATTACAGATATTTTATCTAGTGGAAGATCGTCAAGATTCAATATAAACTTGATTAAAGGTAAAAAAGTTTTTTCAGAACTTGATGCCTATATCCATGGTTCAACAGACCCCGGATTACTTTTGATATCAGGGAAACTGTTTCCTGATGTTAGTTTCTCGCATGCCGAAGAAGAAATAAAAAAAGAACTAAATAAAATATGTACTGGCGATTTTTCAAAAAGAGAACTAGACAAAGTGAAGAATAGAGTAATAGCAATTCAGAATTTTTCGCGTACTGATATTTTGAATAAAGCAATGGAACTAGCATATTTTGAATTCCTCGGGGGAGCTGAACTTATTAACACTATAGACACAAATTACTCCGAAGTATCCAAAGAACAAATTGTTAATAATGCAAAAAGCATCTTCAAGGATACTAACTTATCATGCCTATATTATAAATCAATAAATAAAAATGGAATATCCTGATAGAAATAATTGCCCAATAATAAGTAAAATTGAAACTATTAATTATCTTCATCCAAGCGAAATAAGACTCGATAATGGCATAGAAGCTACTTGTTTTAGTTCTGAGAGTTCTGGGATTATACAATTGAGCATAATATTTAATGCAGGATTGGAGTATTCTAATATAAGTATGCTGCCGATTTTTTCAAACAGTTTGTTAAAAGAAGCGCCTAAAGGTATGAGTCCCGATAAGTTTTCAGAATTAATTGACTTCTACGGCTGCAACCTAAAAGGTTTTGTGAGTAATAAATATGCAGGATTAAAACTATTGATTCCATTTAATCATTTTGAAAAAATATTAGATTATGTTTCGAAATTATTAATTTCCCCTTCTCTTCCCAACAAGGAACTAAAAATTTTACGAGAAAATAATTTTGAAAGAATTAAACTAAGTCTGACTAAAAACAAGTTTTTGGCGGTTAAGCATCTCAGCAATTTAATGTTTGGATGTAAAAATCCATTTGGGATAATTCCAAAACCAGAAGACGTTTATAGTTTTAATAAAGAAGATATTGTAAATTTTATTTACAATAATTATAATAGTCTGGCCTGTAAGATAATAATTGCAGGAGAAATAACAGATAAAGAAGTTTCCCTTCTTAATAAACATTTAGGATCTTCTGTTTGGGGTAGTCTTAATAATAATAAGCCTATTCATAACAATGTTGTTACAGAAAATAAAAAAACAAGATTTATTTATAAACCAGAATCCTCACAATCATCGATTTTAATGGGTGCATTTATTAATCCCGAGAAAGATGATGATATCTTTGAAATAAATATTCTGAACTCAGTATTAGGAGGATATTTTGGCTCGAGACTTATGAAAAACATTAGAGAAGATAAAGGTTACACTTATGGCATTGGTTCGTTTTTAACAAAATTTGGAGACAAAACAGTATTGAGAATTGCTGTAGATGCCAGTAACATATATACAAATAATACAATTGAGGAAATTAAAAAAGAAATTAATAGACTAAGTCAAGAACTTATCAGTACTGAAGAATTGCAACTTGTAAAGAACTATATGTTGGGAGATTTGCTAAACTCGTTTAATGGAGTTTTCAATACTGCAAATTCCTATCAAGGCTTGAGAGAAAATAATTATGATTTAACATACATTGATAAACAAGTAAAAAAGATAAAGAATATAAAGCCTGATACAATAAGAAGAGTATCAAATAATTATTTAAATATCGAAGATTTTTACACAGTTGTGTGTGGAAAAGAAAAGGTTCAATAAACAAAATCAAAAAACATTTGTTAGTATAATTTATATTATATTGTAGATAATAATTTATATATTTGTAATTAATTAAATAATGTTAAACTAAAAATTAAATTTTATGAAAACTATCAAAATTTTATCATTTGTATTTCTCGCAATGATAGTGTTGGCTTCATGCAATACTGAATATGCTGAGCCAAAAATCACATTAGATGCTCCAACCGGCATTGTCATCGACTTTAGTAATCAAGATAGTCAATTAATTGCTTTCGACGTTACTTTTGAAGCTGAAGCAAAAATTGACGAAATTGTGCTTGAAAGATATGACTTTACTGGTGAAGACTTTACTAATCCTTTAACAATTATGGTTGGAGATCAAGAAGATTGGAAAGGACTAACTTCATTTGAGTATGTTTTCGAGCAAACAATTAACAAAACTGATTTCGATGGAGGCATTACAAAAATTGAATTTGAATTTATGTTGAAAGATGCTGAAGGAGAAACAGTTTACAAAACTTATACTATTTCTCAAGTTGAAGCTTATACTGTGACTTTTGTTGTAAAAGATGGCAATAATAATGTAATTGATGACGCTGTTGTTACATTTGGAGAAGTAACAAATACTGCAGGAGATTATATTTACACTTACGTGACCCCAGAAACCTATAATTTCACAGTAACTAAAGCGGGGTTTGTTGCAGTCACAGGAGAAATAGAGGTTAATGAAGATGTAACAGAAAATGTAATCTTACTACAAAATTTGGGAGCATGGAGTGATAATATGGTTCTTCGACATACTAGTCAAGCAAATGCATATTATGCAACACAAGGTGACGCACAACCAGTATTAAATGAAATTGGAGTGGTTTTTCCAACTAGCGGTTGGACTAATGCTAATATGTTAAAAATTGTAAAAACAGAGGGTTGTGAAGGTTGGGTTCTTGTTGAAGACATAACAGAAATCACAAAATATCATCAATTAGCTAATATTTTTGCTGAGGGAGATGTTATTAATGAATTGGAATTTACTGTTCCTGATGAAGGATTTAAAGCTACTTTCTCAGAAAAATACTTTGTTTCTAAAGTTGGGAATGAATATATGTTAGTTCATGCTAAAGACGGAAGAAGAAATGCGAATACCGGGAATGTTCTTGTATTTTCTTATAAAACTAAAGTTAGCGAATAATCAAATAACACATTATAAAAAAAAGGCTGCCGAAATTCGACAGCCTTTTTTTTATATTTTCAAAATCTTATGCCTATATGTCGAACACTTTACCGCTATTCAACAAGTCAGTCATATTTTTAATTTCTGTTTTCTCCATCGCATTCTCAACTTGCATTTGCAGAAGATCATCATAAGTTGGTTGTTCGACAGCTCTAATAACTCCAACAGCAACCGGCAATTCAGGATAATTCATTCTTGCCAGCATGTAATGCATATTTGGATTTTTTGTACTAACATCATGTACTAAAACATCGTCAATTGTGTATCCATTCTCTCCTATTACGACAGATTTCAAATCCATACCATTCTGAACGATTCCTTTATTCTTCTCTTTACCATAAATCATCTTTTCTCCATGTCTGAGATAAATAATCCTCTCTTCTCTTACTTCCTTACCAGTAATAATATCATGAGTGGCATCATTAAATATAAGACAATTCTGAAATACTTCTATAATTGATGTACCTTTATGTTTTGCTGCGGTTATAAAAACCTCTTCCATTCCTTTAGGTTCACTGTCAATAACTCTGGCAAAAAAAGTACCTTGAGCACCCATAGTTAACTCTCCGGCTTCGAAAGGCTTTTCAATTGTTCCATCAGGCGATGTTTTAGTTTTTAATCCCATTGGGGTTGTAGGAGAATACTGACCTTTGGTTAATCCATAAATACGATTATTAAAAATTATGCAATTAACATCAATATTTCTTCTAATCATATGAATGAAGTGATTTCCTCCGATTGCCATTGAATCTCCATCGCCGGTAGCAATCCACACGCTCAAATCTGGTCTAGCTGCTTTTATTCCCGTTGCAATCACCATTGCTCTTCCATGTAAACTATGAAAACCATAAGTATTAATGTAGTATGGAAATCTTGATGAACACCCGATTCCTGATACGAATACGATTTTCTCTAATTCAACGCCCGTTTCAGGCAAAGCCTTTTGAACAGCAGATAAAATTGGATAACCTCCACAACCGGTACACCATTTAACCGGTCCGTCAATCTTTAAATCTGCTCTGCTAAGTTTATTTAAATTATTGTCTATCATAACTATTTGTCCTCCAAAATTTGCTTGAACTTCTTAACTAATTCATTTATAAAAAATGGCAATCCCTGAACCTTATTATATTGCATATAATTGTGTTGGGGGTGTTGTGCTCTTAAATACTCTGCAAATTGTCCTAAATTCAATTCACAAACAATATGTTTTTTGAACTTGCTCAAAACCTCCTCAGTGTTCTTCGGTAATGGAAATAAATAATGAAATTGAGCTAAACTGATATCATACCCTTCTTCTCTTAATTCTGTAACAGCGGTATGTAAAGCGCCATATGTACCTCCCCAACCGATAACGAGTAATTCTCCTCCCTCTTGGTTACCAAAAATATCCTGATTCGGAATATAATTTTCTACACGTCTTACTTTTTCTGCTCTGTACTGACACATTACTTGATGGTTAAAAGGATCATGAGAAACTTCTCCATCTACGTCAGATTTTTCAAGACCTCCAACACGATGTAATAATCCTTTTTGTCCAGGAATAGCCCAATATCTATTTAAGCGTTCAGGATTTCTTTTGTATGGTTTATAATCAGGGTCGTTATCTTCAACCAAAGGAGGATTAATAACAGGTAATTCATCCATATTTGGGATTTTCCAAAGTTCAGTACCATTACCAAGATAACCATCGGTTAATAGAATTACCGGAGTCATATGCTCTAAAGTAATTCGTGCTGCCTCAAAAGCATAATCAAAGCAGTTTCCAGGTGTTGATGCGGCAATAACAACCATAGGAGATTCACCGTGTCTTCCATGAATCGCTTGTAATAAATCGCTTTGTTCTGGTTTCGTAGGCAGTCCTGTTGAAGGTCCTCCACGTTGAACATCAACAATTACTAATGGCAATTCTGTAATAACTGCGAGTCCAGCAGCTTCAGTCTTTAAAGCTAGACCAGGTCCTGAAGTCGAAGTTGCACCTAAATAACCTGCGAAACTGGCACCAATAGCTGTGCAAATCCCTGCAATTTCATCCTCACACTGCAAGACTTTAACTCCTAAGTGTTTTCTTTGGGATAATTCCTGTAATATCTCAGTAGCAGGTGTAATTGGATATGAACCAAGGAATAATTTTATACCTGCTTTTTCAGCACCTGCAATTAGACCCCAGGCTACTGCATCATTACCAGTTATTTGTCGAAATCTCCCTTTTTTATTAATAGCCGGAGTAATCTGAAATTTAGTAACCATTGCTTCAATAGTTTCAGCATAATCATATCCTGCGTGTAAAACTGCTAGATTAGCCGTCTTTAAATGCGGTTTCTTTTCAAATTTACTTATAATAAACTCTTCTCCGGTTTTTAAGTCACGGTTAAACAACCATAGAAGTAAGCCCATTACAAACTGATTTCTAGTCTTATCTGCGGTTTTTTGATCAATTCCTAGTCCCAAAGAATTAACAGTTGCTCGTGATAAAAGTGTTATTGGAGCCTTAATCAAACTAAAACCATCAACAGTACCATCACTAAGTGGGTCTTCAATATAGCCTGCTTTTTTGTAATGCTTATTATCAAAATTATCAATATCAATGATAATTGTAGCTCCATGCTTAACCCATTTAATATTCTTCTTTAATGCTGCAGGATTAAGTGCGATTAAAACATCAGCCAAATCTCCCGGAGTTTCCACTCCTTTTGTTCCTATGTGAACCTGAAAACCGGAAACACCAGCAATAGTTCCTTGGGGTGCTCTGATTTCGGAAGGAAAATCAGGAAAAGTGAGTAAGTCATTCCCAAATGCTGCAGATGCGTCAGAAAACTGAGTCCCTGTCAACTGCATACCATCCCCCGAATCACCAGCAAACTTCACAACTATGTTGTCAACTTCGACTATTTTATGATTATTCTTCATATCGTTTAAAATAAGTTTAAAATATTTTACAAATTTATATACTTAAAATTTAATGGATAAATAAAATCGCACTTTTTAGTTAAGAATTTACAAGTCCCTCAAAATGCTATCTATCAGAATCATAGCTATTGTTTTCAAATAAATAATTCTATGTTTTATGACAATTCCCCAAAAAATACCTGAGAATGCAAATAAAAAAGCTTACTTACATCAATTAAAATAGAGATAAATTTAGAAATTTCAGACATTTATTTACTTTTGCATTTGAAAAATGAAAAATTCAAGAAATAATCATAGAATAAATGCTTTATGGATTGGAAATAAGCTATCCACTCTGGAAATATTAACAATACAATCCTATATTAATAAAGGACACGAATTTGTTTTATGGGCATATGATGAGATTAAGTCAAATCTTCCCGAAGGAGTAATTATCAAAGATGCTTCTAAAATTATACCATCAAAAGATATTTTTTGCTATAAATACCCAAATCAGTTTGGACACGGCAAAGGCTCATATGCAGGATTCAGTGATATTTTCAGATATAAACTGTTATATGAAAAGGGTGGTTGGTGGACTGATATGGATGTTTGTTGCCTAAGTTATCTGAATTTTGAAGAAGATTATGTTTTTAGAACTCACCACTCACTTAAGCTTGTTGGAAACATTATGAAATGTCCTCCAAATTCAGATTTAATGAAATTGTGTTATGAGGAAAGCATTCAAAAAGTTACTGCAGAGAATACCGATTGGCATCTTCCTATTCAAATACTAATTAATAATGTTAACAGACTTGGATTGGATTTTTATATAAGAGAGTTCTCTAATCCTGATAGTTGGGATATAGTAAGAAAAATGCTTAAGGGGTCTTATAAAATACCAGATGACTGGAAAGCTATTCATTGGGTTAATGAAGAGTGGAGGAGGAATAATATTGACAAAAGTATTTTCATCAAAAAATCATTTTTCGCAGAACAACTTCGGATTAATGGCATCAAGGTAGAATATTGCAAAGGCAGAACTTTAATAGCTACATGGTTTAAACTTACAAAAATAAACTTTGGAATAAATTTTCTCCGATTTATCCTAAAAAAAATATTCAGCACTAAAAAGCACTGAATATTTTATCAAATCCGTAAAATATTTATTACCCTAAATAAGCTTTTAAAAGTTTACTTTTGGTGGAATGTCTTAATCTTCTTATTGCCTTTTCCTTGATTTGTCTAACTCTTTCTCTTGTAAGACCAAATTTATCTCCTATTTCCTCGAGTGTCATTTCCTGACAAGAAATACCAAAAAAGTATCTAATAATATCGCGTTCTCTTTCAGTGAGTGTAGCTAAAGCTCTTTCAATTTCTTTGCTTAAAGATTCATTGATTAGAATTGAATCTGTATGTGGTAAATCTACATTTTCCAATACATCAAGCAAACTATTTTCTTCCCCGGCAACAAATGGAGCATCTACTGAAATATGCCTTCCTGATACTCTTAAAGTGTCAGAAACTTTTTCCGCAGGTATATCCAATTCTTTAGCAAGTTCATCTGGAGTTGGTTTTCTTTCATTTTCCTGTTCAAATTTTGAAAATGCCTTATTAATCTTATTTAAAGATCCAACTTGATTAAGAGGTAATCTAACTATTCTAGACTGCTCAGCTAGTGCTTGTAGTATAGACTGTCTAATCCACCAAACTGCATATGAAATAAACTTAAATCCTCTGGTTTCATCAAATTTTTCAGCAGCTTTAATTAAGCCCAGATTTCCTTCATTTATAAGGTCAGGCAAACTCAATCCTTGATTTTGATATTGTTTCGCTACGGATACAACAAACCGCAGATTTGCTTTAGTAAGTTTTTCTAAAGCAATTTGATCTCCTTGCCTGATTCTCTGTGCTAACTCAACTTCCTCATCAACAGTAATAAGTTCTTCTTTACCTATTTCTTGTAAATACTTGTCTAAAGAAGCACTCTCTCTGTTAGTAATAGATTTTGTAATTTTTAATTGTCTCATCTGTAATTATATAGTGTAAATTATTTAAATTATTATTGCCGTTATGAACTCTTAATACGCAAATAAAAAAAAAAGGTTATATTTTTTATAAAAAAAAATGTTTTTTTTTTATAAATTTGAATACTACAGATTAAAACGTAGCTAAACTAGTTTTATTATTTCTATAGAAATACATATTAAAACAAAAAGCCTATACTTGCTACTACACGACTTTGATTGAAACTTAGGTTTGCAGTTGGGCTATTTACACCAAATCCTTCATACAAGGAATAAAATTCACTGTTTGCAATGTATGAATAAGCTATATCGAAATACATATCATTACCTCTTATACCTATCCCTCCACTATAAATCAAAGTATAAAAGTCCTTATTTATATTATCGGATTTGAAAGGACTATCGTAATATGCGGCACCAATTCTGAAACTAAGTGGTCCATATCTATATTCAGCACCTAATCGAACATTATGAGCCGGTTTATAAAATTCTCTTATATTATCATTTTCAGTAAAGAATGAATAGTTTTCAGATCTAAGTCTTGCCTTAGTATAGTCAAGATATTCGTAATCTATGCTGATTAAAGCTTGTTTAGATATTATAAATGCCATATTAGCAATGGCTTTGAATGGAGTATTTAAGTCATAAGTATTTCTTCCGTAAACTGAAGACCATTTAAATTGATATTTCAGTATAGAATCTTGTGTATTTGGAGCAATACTAAAGTCGGAGGAAAGCGAAGTATAAAATGAGTCATTGAGATTATAAAAAGTTGGAGTATGAATGGCTCCCCCAAATCTAAACCAATTATTTACACGATATAACAATCCTAATTTAAAATTAACTCCAGAACCTCTTGTCTCTAGATATTCACGGTATGTTAAAGAATTAAAACCAGTTATTAAATCCTCATCGTCAACTTCAGTTAAAATATTATTTTGCTCATATTTCACTGCATTTACACCAATAGTGGCACCAATATATAATTTGTGCAATAGATTTCCGGCAATAGAAAAAGCATATTCTCCCATATAGCCGCTTCTCGAAATCAATTCTCTCTGATTTTGCCCCCTATTATTGAAATAGCTACTATAATTGTTAGAATTAGGTATATTATCAATAAGATATGTTTCCCAAGCCAGAGCTGAATAAAATTGTTCATATGAATGATTTAAAAGAGCTTCAGGTGCTAATCCTGTCGCAGAAGCAGCAAACCAATCAGTAATTGAGTTTTCAACATTTCTACCTTCTATTGCTATGTTTTGATTAAAATCATTTAAGCGATTATATGCAAAACCAAGTGAAACACTGTAATAATCATCATCATCATTATTACTGTAAACTGTCCCTACATAAGCAATATTGTTCAGACTAAAATTAAAATTATAATCCGAACGATTCACGCCTAAGTATGAAGAATTACTATTAGTAAGAACAAATGACGGGCTGAGTGTGAACTCTGATTTTCTATAAACACCTAGCCCTGCAGGATTAATAGATAGAACTGAGGCATCTGCACCGAGCGCCCCAAATGCTCCGCCCATTGAAATTGATCTAGCTGTTCCTCCCGGCAAGAGAAATGAGTATCTCAGAGCGTCGTTTTCATTTTGAGCTGTGATAAAAGTACTAATTGAAATTATCAGTATTAATGAAGCAAATATTTTTTTCATCTCGATATAAATATAAGTTAAAACTATCTTCTGCCACCACCTGAGGAAGTACCCGTTGAACCTCCAGATCTACCTCCGCTACTACTTCCTGAACTTGATGTTCCACTTGACCTACTTCCACTACTTCCAGAAGAAACAGAACTTCCGGACGATGAACTACTTCTGTTAAAAGAAGAAGAAGAAGAAGAAGAAGAAGAAGAGCTTCTATTAATTGTGGAAGAGTTTTGATTGGTTGAAGAACTGCTTGAGGTCCCACGGGAAGAAGGTTGTGTACTTCTATTATAAGTATTTGTATTTGAACTAGGACGTGTGTAACTGTTATCTGTTCCTCGACTCCTAGGAGCAGTCTGTGGACTTGTCTGTGGACTGCTATTTACTGGACGCGTATTAACATTAGTTCCTGTTCGGTTTGGCTCTGTTCTGCTAGTATTATAGTCAGTTCTTGAATTATAATTAGTTCTATGATGAATTTGAACAGGAGTTGGCTCATTTCGAGAACTTCCTTGTCTATTTATATTACTAGGTTCAGAACTTATTGAAGGATTTCCAGTTCTTGATGGGTTTATTTGAACGTTTTCTCTGGAAACACCTTGTCTATTCGGACTTAATTCAACCTCTTGACGACCTACATTATTTATATTTTCTCTCGAACTAGGCTTTACATCCGGGTTATTCTCGACTCTTGAAATTGGAATATCTCCAATTCTAATGTTATCTCCAGTTCTAGTATTATCAATAACTCGAGGATTATCTGTAGAACTCACAGGTTTATTTCCGTCATCACGTAATCCAATTTCTTGTTTTGAAATATCTGACATTCTGCTTGTTTGACTATCATTATTATTAGTAGGTCTAGCTCCTGATGAATTACCTCCACCGGTTCTTGATCCTCGATGGCCATAATAGTTTCCACTACCTGAACTATTATTATTCCCTGAATTATTACCTGTCCAAAGTCCATCGTTGTATCCTTGCCAATATCCAGAGTAGTATGGATTATGATAGTAGCCGTAGTAATATGGATTATACCAACTGTATGGATTATGCCATCTATATCTCCAATTCCATGAATAATATCCATATCCCCATCCGACATAAAAACCTGAACCCCAGAAAGGGTCGTAATAGAAGGGATCATAATAATAACTTCCGTGGAATCTATAAAAACGATTTGCATATGAGTCTTCGTAATAATCTCCGAAATAATTATTTACTACTCCTGCACTAGCAGTACCTGAATCTTTTCCTGACATATTAACATCTTCATCTACATAAAAATATTTCCCAGATTCCTCATCATAATAATAATATTGACCCGTTGCTTCATCGTAAAAATATTTTGTAGAGCCTGTTTCTTCTGTCAGCACATTTTCATAAGTTGTTTTGTTGTCATCAATCTGATTTTTATTTGTTTCTGTTATCTTTGCGTCACCGGGCACATAATAAATGTCGTCATGATAGGTTTTACTGACAAAAGATGTTGAACAAGATGTTACTATCAAAAATAAAAGCGATATGTAAATAATGTTTTTCATAATATGATGTTTTTTATTTAGTTTTGAAGCCGTTTTCATTACAATATTTTTTTGTAATTTTGTTGCAAATTTCATACCAAAAATAAGATGGGAAAAGGACTAATATCAAGGAAAGAAAACTACTCACAGTGGTATAATGAACTAGTAATTAAAGCAGACCTGGCAGAAAATTCTGCTGTTAGAGGCTGTATGGTAATAAAACCTTATGGTTACAGCATTTGGGAAAAAATGCAGGCTGTACTTGACAAGATGTTTAAAGACACTGGTCATGTAAATGCTTATTTTCCTTTATTTATACCCAAATCATTTTTTAATAAGGAAGCTAAGCATGTTGAAGGCTTTGCAAAAGAATGTGCGGTAGTAACTCATTATAGATTAATGAGTACTGAAGGAGGAAAAATTGAAGTAGACCCGACAGCCAAGCTTGAAGAAGAGTTAATCGTAAGACCGACATCAGAAACAATAATCTGGAATACTTACAGAAATTGGATAAAATCATATAGAGATTTACCTATATTATGCAATCAATGGGCTAATGTTGTTAGATGGGAAATGCGAACTAGGCTTTTTCTTAGAACAGCAGAATTTCTATGGCAAGAAGGTCATACAGCCCATGCTACAAAAGAGGAAGCAATAGAAGAAACAATTAAAATGATTAATGTTTATTCTCAGTTTGCAAAGGAATATCTTGCAATTCCTGTTTTGATAGGCACTAAGTCAGAAAGCGAAAGATTTGCTGGGGCGGAAGAGACATATTGCATTGAAGCCCTGATGCAGGATGGAAAATCTTTACAAGCAGGAACATCTCATTTTTTAGGACAAAATTTTGCGAAAGCATTTGACGTAAAATTTTTGAGTAAAGAAAATAAGGAGGAATATGTTTGGGCAACATCTTGGGGAGTTTCTACAAGATTAATGGGAGCTTTAGTTATGGCTCACTCAGATGATAATGGGCTTATCCTTCCTCCCAAGCTTGCTCCAATTCAGGTTGTTATAGTTCCAATTTATAAAACTGAAGAGCAACTTGAACAAATATCTGAACGGGTAAGTGAACTTATGGCTAAGTTAAAAAATCTTGAAATTAGTGTAAAGTATGATGATAGTGATTCACAAAGACCGGGGTTTAAGTTTGCTGAATATGAACTGAAAGGCATTCCAATTAGGCTTGCAATTGGACAAAGAGACTTTGATAATAACACATGGGAAGTCGCAAGACGAGATACAATGGAAAAAGAAATAATTAGCAATGATAATATTATTGAAAGAATTAGTATTCTCCTTGAAGAGATTCAGGAAAACATTTATAATAAGGCACTGAAGTTTAGGGAATCTAACACTCATCAAGTGGATAATTTTGAAGAATTTAAAGAGATTCTTGAATCCAAACCCGGTTTTATTTCTGCATACTATGATGGAAGTATTGAAACAGAGGAATTCATTAAAAATGAAACTAAGGCAACTATAAGGTGTATACCGTTAGATCCTAAGCTTGAAACAGGCAAATGTATTGTAACTGGGAAGGAGTCAAAATTTAGAGTTATTTTTGCAAAATCATACTAACTAAAATCAATTTTCATGAACGAGGAAATAAGTCAAAAGGACCAAATAATTAACACTCTAAAGGAAAAGTCTGTGCTAAAGCAAGTCGTATACGACAAAACTAGGGCTAGTTTTAAGATTTTAAAAAAAGTTCTTCAGGAAGTTGTAATTGAATATGAAAAAGAGCTTGTTGGAACAGACGATAGAGTAAATTTTGAATATAGGGACCGGGGGATGTTCGAAGCAGAGATTAAGATAGCGGGAGACCTACTTATATTTCATATGCATTCCAATGTATTTGAATTTCCAAGAAATCATGAAATTTGGAAAGACAAAAACCATACAGATCAACCTTTAATAACTTATGCAGGCATTATAAATATTTATAATTTTTTATCAGATTCTTTTAAATATAATAGACTTGAAGATCAGGGTTATTTGATAGGAAGAATTTTTATTAATAAAGATTTCACATTCTTTATCGAAGGGAGAAGGGAACTTAGTTTTTCTTATCCCGCTTTTGGAAAGAATGATGTAACTCCAAACGCAATAAAACAAATAGTAGAGTCTGCAATTTCATATGTTCTCAGATTTGACTTATTGGTCCCACCTTACAATACAGTTCAAACAGTTTCAGTAAATCAAATGAGAGAAAAATTCAACAAATCTAGGATACAAACCGGAAAAAGACTTGGTTTTGATTATACTGTTTTTGAAGATAAAACAAAAAATAAAATCTAGTTATAAACAAAATCCTTTTATTTTTTGTTCTCTTTCCAAATAACTTGTATTATAAACTTATAATTTATAAAGTATGATTGGAAAGAAAGCTCCTGAAATAAATTCTCCTGCAGTAGTCAAAGGAAATGAAATTATTAAGAATTTCACATTAAGTCAATATCTAGGGAAAAAATATGTATTGTTGTTTTTTTATCCCGGAGATTTCACTTTTGTATGTCCAACTGAATTAATCGCCTTTCAAAAGAGAATTGATGAATTCAGAAAACTTGATGTACAACTAGTAGCATGTTCAACTGATTCTGAGTTCTCGCATTGGAAATGGCTTCAAACTCCACTTGAAGAAGGTGGGATAAAAGGAGTAGAATACCCAATTGTAGCAGATTTTTCGAAAATCATATCAACGAATTATGGAGTTTTGGCTGGTGAATATGATTTTGATAACGAAGGAAATAGAATTTTCACAGGAAGCCCTGTTGCTTATAGGGCAAATTTTTTAATTGACAAAAAAGGAATTATAAAACATATACTTGTAAATGACTTATCATTAGGGAGAGATGTTGATGAATCTTTAAGAATAATTAAAGCTTTGAAATTTGTTGAAGAAAATGGTGTGGTCTGCCCAGCAAATTGGATAGAGGGAGAAAACGGAATGAAGGCTACTCAAGAGGGTGTTACTGACTATTTATCACAATTAAAAATTTAATCTTCCTCTGCAATAAATAAAAAAAATGCTTAATTTCAATTCTTTAGAAAAAAAGAATTAAGTAATAATAATGCTTTGAACTTAATTCATTATTTTTGAAAATAATTTTTTAGCATTGAACGAAGCATTAAAATATTATTATCGAAAAATAATAAAGATTAAACGAAGATTCATTCGTTTCCCTAAAAGCAATAGCACATTCGATTCTGTACCAATTAAAATTATGAAGGAATTTAATAAGGTACGGTACCATGGTCCAAAAAAACTCGCATGTTACAATCCTTTTGTAAATTTATATTTTAATAGTCGAGGAAATGCTGTTGCATGTTGTAGGAATCAAACAGCAATATTGGGAAAATATCCAGAAAACACTCCAGAAGAAATATGGTTTGGAAAAACTGCTCAACAACTCCGAGAAAAAATGTCACATAATGATTTGTCAATGGGTTGTGATTTTTGCGAACATCAATTCTTAACAAAACGATTTTCAGGTCTCCCCTCTATGCACTCCGACAGATATGCGACGACAAAATCAGTTTACCCAAAAATACTTGAACTTGAGTTATCAAATAAGTGTAATTTACAATGTGTGATGTGCTCTGGAATTGTCTCTTCTTCTATTCGTAGACATAGAGAATGTATGGAAGAATTGCAAATAGTATATGACAGCAAATTTGTTGATAATCTTGAAGTATTTCTAGCTCACGCAAAAGAAATATGCTTTTACGGAGGTGAGCCTTTCCTAATTGATTTATATTACGATATCTGGAGGCGATTGCTGAAAATAAAATCAAAAGCTAAACTGCATGTTGTTACTAATGGAACAATATGGAATGAAGAGATTGAAAACTTATTAAAAAATCTAAAATTTACTATCTCAGTTTCATTTGATGCTATGAATAAAGAGGTATTTGAAAGCATAAGAAAGGGTGCAAAATTTGAAACTGTTAAAGAAAATATCTTAAAATTTAATAAAATCTTAAAGGGTAAAGGTCTTTCTTTAAGCATTACACCAATTAAATCAAACTGGCAAGAACTACCTGGAGTTATTGACTTCTGTAATAGTCTTAATGCGACTATCAATGTTTCGTATGTTGAAAATCCTTATGAAATGGCTCTTTGGACATTTGATTCTGCTAAGCTTGCAGAAATTGAAGATTATTATTCACAATACAAATTCAAATATTCTAATAATTACAATTCAACTTATAATCTAGAAGTATTTAAGCAATGTATAAATCAGATTTCGCTTTACAAAACCAGAAATAAACGAATTGAATTAGAATATTCTTCATCATTACCTGAAATAAATCAATCGGAAAAAATTATAAACAAATGGAGCAATGAAGCTTTAATAAGAAATCTCATCTTTCCTGAAGAACTTGACAAACTCAATAAGCTTGTAAAAAAGGTATCTGAATCATGTGACGAACAAAACAAAAAAAGTTTTTATAAAAAATATGCTGAATTTGTAACAACTGAAGGGTTTATATCATTAAAGAATATTCGTAACAAGGATCTTGATTTCAGCAGAGCAGAGGCAAAGTTGTTGATTTTGGCTGAACCTGATTCTATTTATGGCACATCGTATCTTGATATGATTTAAGTGCATTTTCTAGCTACGAATAAGTTGGCATTCATACCCTTGATAGAATTTATATAAAAAGCATCCTTACAAAGAACATTTTTCTAACTAAAGTGTTTTTAATGTAATGTAAATAATAATTAAAATATATGAGCATAAAACAAAAACATTTAATAATAAAAATTGCAATTACAATTATTGGTGCAATAGCAGGATATTCATATTGGTATTATGTTGGTTGTAATTCAGGCAATTGTCCTATTTATTCTAAATGGCATTGGTCAACAATGTACGGTGCAGGACTGGGTTTTCTATTGGTTGGTATTTTTGTAAAAGAACCAAAAAAAGACGAAAAAAAGAATATAAATATAGATGATATCGATGAAAAAAAATAAAACTAAAACGATAATTATAGCAGTGTTACTTATAACAACTATTGCAATTTCTCAGGCAGTTTTAAATAGAAAAAACGAAAATCCAAACAAAGAACAGATGAAAAATACGGATATGATAAGCGTGCAAATTAATGAAAACAAACCTACCCTATTAGATTTCTATGCAGACTGGTGTGCTCCGTGCAGGATACAAAGTCCAATTATTGATGAAATCGAGGTACTATTTGGGTCTCAAATAAATGTAATTAAAGTAGATGTTGACAAAAATCCAGAATTAGCTAAAAAATATGGGGTTGTTAGCATTCCTGCAATTATGATTTTCAAAGATGGAGAAAAAGTATGGAAAGAAATGGGAATTCAACCAAAAGATAAACTTGAAAATATCATTCTAGAATTGTTATAATACTAATTTTTTAAATTGAGCAATAGTTAGTTTTTCCAAAAATGGAATATCTATTTTTTGCTATTCTGTCGTATATAAAATTCCTTACAAATTTTGGCATTAGCATAAAAATAAAAAGCATAGAGTATGCTCTTCCAATATCTTTAAATATATACAAAACGGCCGAAGACTTAACTAGTAGCTTTTTATCCCGCAAATAATATACTGTATCCGATGACTCAGGAATATTAGAGTAGTGATTAAGTAGCTGTTTAGCCTCAGTACTCTGCAAACTAAAATAGGAAAATATTTTTTTTCTATCCCTCTTATAAATAAAACGCATTGCAGAATTACATAGATTACATACTCCATCAAAAATAATAATATGTCTTTCTTCAGTAATCATTATCATATTATAACATTACAGACAGTTTTTTGTTCTGAGAAAAAATCCAGCTAAATCATTTTTTAAGTAGTTTTTGTATGTTTAATTAAAGAATTTAGATATTATCTAAAGATCAGCCGACTACTAAATGGTTTGTTGCACCTTCAAGATAATGTTTCAGAGTTGACACCTGAGTAATTTCACTTATAATACTATTAGAAATACTGTATCACTAGCACGTGGGGCAGTATTCTTATACAAGAATCTTATTGTAATCTGATACTCTCCTGTGTCTCGAGGAATAAATAATGCGGAAAATCGATTTTCCGGGTCATTAGGTATTGGACATATAATTTCAGCATCACTATCCAAAGGATAAATATCCCACATTACATCAAAAGGTTTAACTTTATCAGTAACAACTGCTTCCATATAAAGCGTGTCTTGTATTCCAATTTCGTTTCTATCAGTTTTAATGAATCCCTCAACATGATAACTGCTGCAAGATCCTGCATAAAAGAGTATAAATACAGTTAAACAAAATAGTATAATCTTAATCATAACAAATAGAATTAAAAAAATAAAACTACAAAAAAAAAGCGATCCTGCAATTTCATATAAAACATATTCATATTTTTGTTATATTATTTATAATTTTATTTTAATATGAAAATTACTTGTCCCTTCTGCTACAGACAATTACCCTCGGAAGCAAAATTTTGTTCATCATGTGGAACTATAGTAAAAACTTCACAATTAAGCGCATGTTCATGCGGACAACCACTATTGCCAAATGCCAAATTCTGTCCTAAATGCGGACAAAAACCTTACACTAAACCTGAGATTTTAATCATTGAAGATATTATTTGCACTTGTGGAATCTCAATTACACCAAACACAAAATTTTGTTCCAAATGTGGTCAAAATATTGAATTACTTAGAAGTAAAAATGACAAAAAAACAGAGATCAAAGCAGAAAATAAGACATTTAAAAACTCATGTAATCACAACATAAATATTAATGCGAAGTTTTGTCCTGTATGTGGATGCAAAGCAGAGAAAGAAGTTCTTAACACACAATATGAACACTTATCTACAGAGACAGCAGGGAATACTATTGACAATCAAATTTTAATTTCTGACACAATTACTGAGGAGGGAACATTACACGATTTAAAAGATATTATTGCAGATACAAAATCAGAGATATTATCTGAAAGTCAAAATGAAGCATTGAGGATGAATAATCAAGCTAACGAAAAGAAGTCGGAAATAGAGAATCCAATAATACAGAATAATCATACTGCGAATTTTCAGCAAGGATATTCCACTACTAATCAATACACAAATATTAATCAAAAAACCGTAAAGAAAAAGAAGAATCCAATAAAGGCGCTTGCATTTGTATTAATATTCATTTTTCTGGCAGGACTGAGTTTAATTTCTTATTTTATTTTCTCTAAATTCGACGATAGTAAACATAAAGTTAGTTTAATAGAGTACTTCCCTGAATCTGGACCAATTGGTTCTTATGTTTATTTTATTTTTAATGAAAATAGTTTTCCTGAAATTAATGAGTTAGAATTCTATTATAATAAGAATAGAATGCACATAGTTTCAGTAAACGAAAACAGATTTATGCTAAAAATACCCGAAAATGCTATAGATGGTAATATTGAGATAAGTTATCAAGGGGAAAGAGTTTCGAAACATCCATTCAAGATTACTAATCCGTCATTTAAACAACTTGCAAATTCGAATATTAAAACCTCAAGTCAAAAGCAAACAATAACCTTGACTCCCGATGTCAGCATCATAATTCCTGGTGGATTTACCAAAACTGATATAGGTATAAGCATATCAGAAGTAAAAAATGCTCCTGCTCTTGAAGTAAATCCTTTATCAACACCATATGAATACGATATTGTTATTGATGGAATGGAGCAGTTACCTGATTATATTGAAGTTGTGTATAATTACAATCCAGATTGGTTTAAACCTGAATTTCCAATTCAAGATCAGATTTTTGCATATCGTAGGGATTCAGATTTTCAGCATTTTACAAGCTTACCATATTACGTTGACATAGAAAACAATCAAGTTTATATTTACACAGACCATCTTTCACTCGTTGGCATCATTGTGATTACGAGTCTTATTGGAGTATCGGCTACAGCAACTGTTGGTCCAGAAGTTCTAGATAAAATCAGTTATGATGTTTATGTTACACCACAGAAAAACTTCAGACTGTTATACAATAAAGAAATTGAAAAAACAAGTAATTTTCTCAATAATTCTGACTGGGAAAGCAAATACAAACCTCCTGTTACAGTAAACAAGCATCTAGGTCACGCATCATATCATCCTGCTCATCCGAAGTTCATTCAAGACATTGGCGAAGTATTTGAAATTGCATTGGAAAACTTTCGAAAGCAAGGATTTAAAGAGCCTGTAAAAAAGCCCGGATGGTTTAAAAAAGAAACTATTAACCATATAAATATAAAGCTAGATTCTTATACAACAACTCTATCGGGAGAGCCTGCATACTTATCTCACACAGGATATATTCATTTAGGAGCAGAACTATACCTTACTGATTTTGTGAAAGACAAAGAGTCTTTTTCCTTTGCCGGGCATGAATTATTCCACAGAATTCAGGCTGAATATTATAATTTTATGCGATTTAAACGAAAACAAGATTTTTGGTGGATTGAAGCCACAGCAGAATATGCCGGATGTAGGCTTGCATGGTCTGAAAGTCTGCCAAATTGGAGCGGTATTAAATATTATAAGATGTTTAAGCAAATTCCTGAAGATTTTCTTTCACATCCAATAAATACCACAGGAAAACCTAATTCGAAATACAAAAATGAATATGAGTATCATGCTGCTATGTTTATCTATTACCTTGTTGAAGTAAGAGGCATAAATGCAGCAAAACTGATTGATTTTACGTCAAAAGGGGAACCATTAAGTCAACTTGATGCATTTCTAAAACAGAATAATTACTCTGGGCTTTCGCAGATGTACATTGACTTTGCCAGATGGTCTTTATTTTCTGAGGGAACTTATACAGTAGGTTATTTTAAGCAGTATCCAGTTGCCGACTTTAGCGATTCTCCGAAGTTTGATCTCGCAGAAAAAAAGGATGTTTTTGGTCTGCCAACGAAAAAGGAAATTATTGTTTCTGTTGAAGGGTCTGATGGTGTACAAGTAGAAGTTATAAAACTAAAAAATGGCGAAAAATTGCCAGTAAATTCAAATGCTGTACCAGTCTCAATTTTAAAGCAAGGAGACACTCAGGTTATAAAAGAAATAAGCCAGAATGATTTAATCTGTTTTATGGTAGTAAATACAGGCAGTTCAGCAGCGGGAGTATCAATAAAGTTATATGAGGAACTAATTAAAAATCAGAGGAGAGAAATCTTGTCTCACAGCATTTCATTTTCGGGTCCTTATTCTGCAAAATTATGGGTCGTTAAACCAGAAACTGTTGAACTAACTATAAGCCCCGATACAATAAAAGACGGAATTAGTGGAGAAAAATACAAATTTATGGTGTCTGCAAATAAAATACCTTCAGGCATATCACATGTTTATGTTAATTATGATTTTGGAGAATTATTCAATAAATCTAAAGGAAAATCAGAGTTAATTCCTGTTGGTAGTGATGGAAAGATAGAGAAGGAGCTTGAATATGAATTTGATAAAGATACAAAAAAAAGCATTATCAATGTAAGTCTAACAGATGCAACTTATGATACAAAATTAGCTGAAGCTGAGGCATTTATTGAGTTTTACAATGTTCGAATTATTGGAGACCGAAGTATTGTTTATGAAATAAGTGAAGCTTCAGTTACAGAATACAAACAAAAGTTTAAATCTGAAGCATCACCTCCTGGTGAATATGTCTTTGAATGGGATTTTGGTGACGGATCTAAACCTTTAAAAATATCTTCAAAGAATGAAAAATCTGAAATCGAATATACCTATAAGAATCTCGCTGCCGGACAAAGATTCAATCCAACAGTAAAGTTGCTTGACAAAAACGATAAGATCCTTGCGAAAGACAATATATCTATTCGAGTAGACAAAAAGCTTGAAGATATTAAGCCTGTCAAACCTCAGCCTCAGGTATCTGCTGATTACAGTTTATCAATAATAATTTATGTTTTTACTAATTATACAGCTGGGCATAATGAAGACGGACAGACATATCAAAAATCAGAATGGCAAGCTTTCGAATTTCCTCATTGGAAAATTCCAATAAGTAAAGGGAATAGTTTTTCCGGGAGTATTAACAGACCTGGGGTTTTTGTTGCATCAGTACAAGGTCAACGTAACGAAGATAGGATTACGAGTTTAAAGATCTCCGCTCATGAAATTTGGAAGAGAGGAAGTGATAAGTCGCGTGAACAATGGTATGAGATAGAATTAAGAAACATTCACGTTGATAAAATAGCAACAGGTGATTATGGGATTCAATACTATCGAAAAGGATGGGACTGTGATAATCTTCGACCCGACCCTGAATTCAGAAATAGTATTGTTAAACTGGAACATAAAATAAAGTTCTTCCCTTCAGGCAAAGAAATTTCAATAAGTAATATTGATTACTCTAAATCGGAAGTTCAGGGGTGTACAAACTGGCAAAATATTTGGATTCCGAGGTCTCACGTACGAGTAAGTATCTCTTATAATAACAATAATTAACAAGTACAATACATTACTACAAATTGGATTTGAAAAGAAAAGCACTATCATCTAAATAATTACTGAACTATTTTTTCAGAAAAATACTCGAATACTAATCTCTGATTAAGCTATCAATATAATCCTTTAATGCTATTATTTCTAAAGAGTCTTCAATTACAAAATTTTCCGAGTCGTCTTCTAAGTAATAAATACTAATGGAAAAGTCTCCCTTATTTCTGTTATCCGATTTCTTAAAACCAATTTTAGTTAAGTCTTCTATTTTAAAAAATACGTCCATAAACTCTACATGACTAATATAGTTTTCCTTCGGCGATCCTCCATAATAAATACCACTAGAACTCTCAAAAATTGAAATAGGGTCGTAATAAATTTTGTAAGGCTTAAGAATATATGAATTATTATTTCCATCGATAACAACTATTTTAATAGGTCTTCTTGTTTCAATTAACTCTGTAAATACTATATAATCACCAATTCTACTTTGTTCTTTAGTCCTATAAGAATCCAAAAAACCATGTTGAATTTCGCCTTTTAATTTGACAAACTTTCCATCTACAGCGACAATAGACTCATAATCTTTGGAATTTGAATGTTTGATATAATAGTTTTTTCCATTGTATCTAAAATAATAGTCCTTATTACTTGATTTTCTTTCCGAATTCATATTCAAATGTTCATTTGCAAATACATAGCCTTTATAATAAAAATAATTACTATTTGTATGTTCAATATTTGATGATTCCCCTATATTTATAGAAGCACATGACACCAATAAGAACATAATGTTAATAAGTATTATAGCTCTGCCCATTCAAACAACTATTTTGTTTATAAAAAAAGTACAATCAATCTTAACTTCTTTCTTTTGTAACAAATATAATTCAATTATCAATAAAAATGTAACAAGAACAAAAATCGTTCTAAGTTTTCGAATTACAAACAGTATCTTAGTTCTCAAAAAATGTTACTTTTGCAAAAGAATATATTGAAGTGAAAAATAAAACCTACTCTACATACACGCTTGGGTGTAAGTTAAATTTCTCGGAAACCTCAGCAATTGATAAATTCTTTACTGATGCAGGTTATATTTTTACTGTATTCCCTGGAAATGCTGAAGTATATCTTATAAACACATGCTCTGTAACAGCCAATGCAAATAAAAAGAGTAGGAATGCTATCAGTAGAGCAGTAAAAGCTAACCCAGAAGCTTGCATAATTGTAACAGGTTGCTATGCTCAATTAAATACGGATGAACTAAAAGAAATTGCGGGCATAGATTATATTATTGGTATAAACAACAAAGATGAAATCAAAAACATCCTGATAAATCATAAAAAAAAAGTTGGCACTGAGATAATCGCTACGAATTATAAGAGCATAAAAGACTTTTTTCCTGCTGCTTCTAAAGGTAAAAGAACTAGGGCTTTTTTAAAAATTCAAGATGGTTGCGACTATTTTTGTTCTTATTGTACAATTCCTTTAGCAAGAGGAAAAAGCAGAAATCAAAGTATTGCAGAAACGGTTACACAGGTAAAAGAAATTGCTGAAACCAATACTAAAGAAATTGTTCTGACAGGTGTAAATATAGGAGATTTTGGCAAATCAACAGGTGAAAGCTTTTATCAATTATTGAAAGAACTTACTAAAACTCAAAATATCCAAAGATTTAGGATTGGTAGTGTTGAACCTGAGCTACTAAGTGATGAAATAATATATTTAATTGCTGAAAAGAATAATATAATGCCTCATTTTCATATCCCTTTACAATCAGGAAGCAATGAGATGTTACGTTTAATGAATAGAAAATATGATACAGAATTTTTCTTTAGTAAAGTTGATTTAATTAACAAAATCATACCAAATGCTCATATTGGCATTGACATTATAGTTGGCGTAAATGGGGAAACAGAAAAAATGTTCCTAGACTCCCTTGATTTTTTTAATAGAATAAATATCTCCTCAGCACATATTTTCATGTATTCTGAAAGAAAAAATACAAAGGCATTATCTTTTGAACCAAAATTATCAGTTATTAAAAAACAGGAAAGAGTAAAGGTAATGAAAAACATGGCTGACACAAAGCATGTGAAATGGCTTAAAAATCAGATTGGTTTACAAACGACTCTTCTTATAGAGTCTTCGAAAATATTAATTCATAAGGGCTTTACCGAAAACTATATTGAAACTGAAATTATATCTAAAAAACAATTAGCAAATAAAATCGTTAATATAGAAGTAAGCGGGTTTTCAGGAAATGAAAAAAGAATGATTGGAACAATACTGGAATAAATATATGGACTTAAAAGAAATAACGCAAAAAGTAGTTGAAATCAGCCGAGAGGCAGGAGCTTTCATTAAAGAGCAGTCTAGAACTTTTAAAATAAGTGATATAGAAAAAAAAGGTCTTAATGATTATGTCAGTTTTGTTGATAAAACCACTGAAAAATTATTAGTTGAAAAGCTGACAAGTTTAGTCCCCGGCGCAGGTTTTATTGTTGAAGAAAATACTGTTGAATACAAGGGAGAAAAATATAAATGGATTGTTGATCCACTGGACGGAACAACAAATTTTATTCATGGTTTCTTCCCTTATGCTGTTAGTATTGCTCTTATGTGCGAAGATAAAATAATACTAGGAGTGATCTATGAAATTGGCCTTGATGAATGTTTTTATGCATATGAAAACGGGGGGGCATTTTTAAATGGAAGTAGAATTCAAGTTTCTGAAAAGAAAATTTTTTCCGAAGCCCTTCTAGCGACAGGCTTCCCTTATGATGATTTTGAAAGGCTAGATAAGTATGTAGATTTTTTATCATATCTAAGTCGGAATACGCAAGGAATTCGCAGACTTGGATCTGCAGCAGTCGATATTGCGTATGTATCGTGTGGCAGATTCGATGCATTTTATGAGTATGCATTACAAGCATGGGATGTAGCTGCAGGAGTTATCATCTTGAAAGAAGCTGGAGGAAAAGTCTGTGATTTTAAGGGAGGGGATAATTACTTATTTGGTAAGGAAATTGTGGTCTCTAATCCTTGGATATTCGAAGAATTATTTGAAAAACTTAGTGAATTTATGAGTTAATGTCGTATTTTTACAATTATTTGAAAAAAATAAAAAATGAAAACAACAAAAATTATTATTATTTCTTTTGCCATATTTTTTGGTTTAATAAGACTGGAAGGAGCTGAACTAGAAGTGTATTTTATGCATTCAAACTTCAACTCTCCTACTACTCCGTATCTTGAAACATACCTGAGTATTATCGGGAATTCTGCAGTATATGTAAAAAATGAAAATGATAAATATCAGGCTGAGTTCGAAGTACTAGTTTTTCTTAAACAAGGAGGTGAAATTAGTTTATTTGACAAATACACTTTTACCAGCCCGGAAATTGAAAATTATGAATCAGTTAAACCAAATTTCATTGACCTCCAACGATACTCAGTTTCTAACGGCATCTACAATCTAGAACTTCTTGTTCGAGATATTAATGCTGAAGGAGGAGTAAATAAATTTGTTGATATTATTCAAATTGATTATAATTCTAAAGATTTGCAATTCAGTTCAATACAGTTAGTTGAGAGTGCAACTCCCAGTACTTCAGAATCTGTTTACACTAAGAACAATTTAGACATAACACCTTATGTTTCAAACTTTTATCCTGCAAACGCTGATAAAATCTCCTTTTATATAGAAATCTATAATTCTCACGATAAGATAAAAGATGATTTTATATTCAGATATTTTATAGAAAAATTTGAAAGCGAAACAGAGATTACAGATATTAGCAGATTCCGCAGATTTAGCAGTCAAGAAGTTATTCCTTTTTTGGGAGAACTGAATGTAGAAAAAATTGGATCAGGAAATTATAATCTTGTTTTGGAAGTTCGAGACAGAAATAATTCGATACTTTTATCCCAAAAGCTATTTTTTCAGCGCAGTAAGTACACTGAAAAAACTGAAGCTGAGCTTGCAGTATTCAATGATTTTGAATTTGACCAAATGTTTTATGGAGATGTAAATAACCATGACTCGCTTCGAGAATATATATCATCATTGCGACCGATAGCTAATAGTATACAGCAAAGTTTTATTGATTATCAAGTAAAAGCAGCATCAAAGGAGGTTTTACAACAATTCTTCTATGATTTTTGGGTTGGGAAAGACCCTGTAAATCCAAACCGTTCGTGGATGGTATACAAAGAACAAGTTAATTTGGTAAATAAGTCTTATAGCAGTTTTATAAGCAGGGGTTATCAAACCGATAGAGGTCGGGTTTATTTGCAATACGGCACTCCAAACTCTATATATGTATCAAAGCATGAACCAAGCGCTTATCCTTACGAAATATGGCATTATGCTGAAATTGCAAATGAACGGAATAAAAGATTTGTTTTTTACAACCCTCAATTAGTTGGCAATGAATACGACCTATTACATTCAGAGTTAACTGGAGAAATAAAAAATCCGAATTGGGAAAGGCTTTTACATAAAAGAGACCATCCTATATATAATTTCGATGACCTTAATTCAGATGAACATTGGGGTAGCAGAGCTAGAGACGAGTTTAGAAAATAATAATATTTTATGCAGGCTTACCCTTTACAAGGAGAAAATGGAAAATACATTTATTTTCCTGAAGAGAAAGACACCGTTTTAAATGCAGATAGTTTTTCAATCAGCTATCTAGGAATTAACGCAGAAAGCAAAACCAAAGTAATTTGCAAGCATATAAATTCAGATTCCTTTAGAGTGAATTCAGGGAAACTCAACATTTATATAGAGGCTTCAAGAATTCTAAAGCATGCTAATATCGTAAATACGATTGATATTATAATAGAAAAAGATTTTATTATGCTAATTCAAGAGTATTCAGAGCATTACACATTACGGGATTTAATTTACAATAAGAGTCTAAAAGGAGACAAATACTATGACTTTTTTATCAAAATAATCATAAATAGTTTAATAGGTCTAGAATTCCTTCATTCTAATGGACTTTGTCACTGCAACTTAAATCCAGGAAATATTCAAATTTTACACTATTATAATGGGAAACCAAATTTTGAGGATCCTTTGGTTAAAATTACCGGTTTAGAGTTGATGAAATTAAATAATTCACATTCTCCTTCAAATTGGGATAACCTGAAATCGGCAGATATTTTATACTCTTCTCCTGAAATAGTATTAAACATACAAAATCTTGTAAGTCCTTCAAGTGATATCTATAGTATGGGACTAATTCTGTATGAAAGTATATCTAAGCACCACTTGATGAGTGAATATACCAATCAATTTTTCATTAAAAGAATGCAATACTCCACTCCTGTCAGGAATTTTCATAATTTAGAAGACTATATGTTTTCAATTGTTAAAAAAGCCTGTAATAAAGTAGAGTTCATGAAATCTTCTAGATATTATTCCGAAGAAGAAATTGCGCAAATACTTAGTTTAGGAATATCAAATAGATTCATCTCTGCCAAAGAACTAGGTATAATATTAATCAAATATCTTGATTATTTGAAAAGCTCGGAATAACTAAAAAATTGTATAGTGTTCTAATATTGCAAAATGATAAAAAATTACTTACTTCGCAAAAAATAAAAATATGGAAAATAACAATTCGAATAACGGTTTCAAAGAGAAAACATGGTCGGAGATTAAGTCTGGTGATTCATGGATGATTTTTAAAATAATGGGAGAATTTGTCAATGGTTTTGAGAACCTTGCAGAAATTGGTCCTTGTGTTTCATTATTTGGATCCGCAAGAACTTCAATTGATCATCCCTACTATAAAATGGCAACCGAAACAGCCTATCTCCTAACTCAAAAAGGATATGGAGTTATAACAGGTGGAGGTCCTGGCATTATGGAAGCAGGAAATAAAGGAGCATCAGCCGGAAAAGGAAAATCGGCCGGAGTAAATATTAAACTGGAATTTGAGCAAGAAGCGAATAAATATATTGACGATGATAAACTCGTTACATTCGACTATTTCTTTGTTCGCAAAGTAATGTTCATGAAATATTCTCAGGGTTTTATAGTTTTCCCTGGAGGCTTTGGAACATTCGACGAACTATTTGAAGCATTGACCTTAATACAAACAAAAAAAATTGAAAGATTTCCGATTATTCTTGTTGGCAAAGATTATTGGAAAGGATTGGTTCTATGGATAAAAGATATCATGCTAACCAAAGAGAAAAATATTTGCGAATCAGACTTAGATTTATTTCATGTCGTTGATTCAGCAGAAGAAGCGGTTAGTATTATCGATGACTTTTATAAAACATACGAACATACTCCCAATTTTTGATAATAAAATAGTCTGGATTTATTTAGTATTATAAAACATATTAGTCCTAAGTAACCACCTATCCCTTTGACTATCAATAGATTTAACTCTTTTCTATTTAGAATTAGTCTGATTACAAATTTAGAATTATGACTTTTATCATATTTCTACTTTTTGTTTAAAAATAACTTTAAGCAAAGCAAAAAGAAATTTGCGGACTATTAGAAATGTTAATTAAGTAACAATGTTAAATTAGTAACAATTAATCATTAAAACCGAATTAAAATGACAGATGTAAATGTAATTATCAACGAAAAAATCGAGAAGTTCGGTAAAGACAGGGAAGCTCTGATGCCAATATTACAGGGAATTGTAGCAGATAAAAACTACATTACCGAGGATGACATCATTAAAGTTGCTGAAGCTTTAGAACTTTCTGCTGCCGATGTGTATGGAACAACTACCTTTTACACATTTCTCGACACTGTGCCTAGAGGCAAGTACGTGATTAGAGTTTGCAAAACAATCTCTTGTCACATGGCTGGTAAAGATGAGATTATTAATGCATTAGAAGAAACTTTGTCTATTAAATTAGGAGAGACTACTCCTGATAAAAAGTTTACTCTTATGCAGGCTAACTGTATGGGTTGGTGCCATAAAGGGCCGGTTATGCTAATCAATGATGAAGTATATCCTGAGCTTAGTGTAGAAAAAGCGATAGCTATTGTTCAAGAGTATATAGCTAAGTAATTATTCCTTAATTCAAATTAAAGATAACAAGATGGAAAAAAATAAATTAACAAAAGTTGACCTGATATTTGAAGACGATGGAAAATGTGCATCTGATATACTTGATAAAGTATTGACTACAACTCCCGATGACATAATCATGAATATGATTGATTCTGGACTAAAAGGTCGTGGAGGTGCAGGATTCCCAACAGGTTTAAAGTGGAAATTTACCAGATCAGAAAACTCGTATGACAAATACATAGTTTGTAATGCTGACGAAGGTGAACCGGGTACATTTAAAGACAGAGAAATTCTCGACAGAGTTCCCTGCAAAGTATTCACAGGAATGACAATAGCAGGATATGCTGTTGGAGCAAAAAAAGGATTCCTATATTTAAGAATGGAGTATAATTTCTTATTGAAGAAATTAAATGCTGACTTGGAGACATTTAATAAACTGATTAAAGACAAAGGATTTGATTTTGAAATAGTAATTAGATCAGGTGCAGGAGCATACATTTGTGGCGAAGAAAGTGCTTTATTCGAGTCTATTGAAGGTAAACGCGGAGAGCCTAGAAACAAGCCTCCATATCCAACAGTAGCAGGATTATTTGGCAAACCTACATCAATCAATAATGTTGAGACACTTGTTCATGCAATGTTAGTTGTTAAATATGGACCTGAAAAATTCAAAGAATACGGAACAACAGATTCAAGAGGCTCAAAAGTATTTTCAGTTTCTGGAGACACTCCAAATCCGGGTATTTATGAATTAGGGTTAGGAATGACAGTTGAGCAATTCGTTGAGGAATTTGGTGATGGTGATACAAAGGCTGTTCAGGTTGGTGGAGCTTCAGGTGTTTGTGTTCCCAGAAAAAGATTCAGTGATATGATAATTGGTTATGAAGGTGTTCCAACCGGAGGATCAATGATGCTTTTCAACAGTACTAGATCAATGTACAACGTGTTGAAAGATTATCTTGAGTTTTTCGAGGAAGAATCTTGCGGACAGTGTACTCCTTGTCGTGTTGGTTGCCAACAATTGCTAAAAGGAATTGAGGCAGTTAAAAGAGGGGAGAAAAAGCCTGATTATTTAGAACAATTGAAAAAACTTGCACAAACAATGCAGTTATCAGCAAAATGTGGTTTAGGACAGTCTGTCAAAAATCCTTTTGTTTCGATTGTTGATAATTTCAGAGAAGAGATAATTTACTAAAAATTACAAACCATTTAATAAAAAGCAAAATGGCAAAATACGAAGTAAATCTAAAAATTAATAATATACCGGTTTCGGTAGAAGAAGGCTCCACAATTCTTGATGCAGCCAAAAAGTTAAATTTCCGTATTCCCACACTTTGCCAGCACCCGGATTTATGTGTTGCAGGTAATTGTCGTGTTTGCGTTGTAGAACAAAAAGGTGCCAGAGCATTACCGGCAGCTTGTGCTACACCAGTATCGGAAGGGATGGAAATTTCAACAAATAGTGCAAATGTAAGAATGGCTCGTAAGCATGTAATTGAATTACTGTTATCAGAGCACAATTCAGAATGTACAAACTGTTATAAAAACGGTAAGTGTGAATTACAAGAACTCGCAAATGAGTACAGAGTTAATGAAAACGATTTTATTAAACTTTTCAAATCAAAAGATTATAAAATTGATGATTTATCTCCTTCAATCATTAAAGATGACAGTAAATGTATTCGTTGTCAGCGTTGCGTAAGAACATGCACTGCTATGCAGCACGTGAGCGCACTTGCAGTATCACATAAAGGTAATCATCAGAAAATCTCGACTTTTTATGATAAGCCAATGAATGCAGTTGTTTGTACAAACTGTGGTCAATGTATTAATCGTTGCCCGACGGGAGCATTAGTAGAGAAGAATTATATCGATCAAGTTTGGGATGCGATTAATGATCCTAACAAACATGTAATAGTTCAAACTGCGCCTGCTGTTCGTATAGGTTTAGGAGAAGATTTAGGTCTTCCTGTTGGAGAAAGAGTTACTGGTAAAATGGTTGCAGCTCTTAAGAGATTAGGGTTTGACTCTATTTTGGACACAGACTTTACTGCTGACCTTACAATAATGGAAGAAGGAACTGAACTTTTAGTTAGACTAAAAAAAGCATTGGTAGATAAAGACGAAAGTATCGCTTTACCAATGATGACTTCATGTTCTCCCGGATGGATTAAATTCCTTGAGCATAAGTTTCCAAATCTGTTGCCAAATCTTTCCACTTGTAAATCTCCACAACAAATGTTCGGAGCACTTGCTAAAACGTTCTATGCTCAGAAAAAAGGATTAAAAGGAGAAAATATTGTGTCTGTATCAATCATGCCTTGTACTGCAAAGAAATACGAAGCAGATCGTCCGGAAATGAGAGATAGCGGATTCAAAGATGTTGATTATGTTCTTACTACCAGAGAACTTGCTATGATGATACGCCAAGCTGGCATCGAGTTTAGTGAGTTACCTGACAACAAGTACGACTCAATTATGGGAGACTCTACAGGGGCTGCTGTAATTTTTGGCGCAACCGGTGGTGTAATGGAAGCTGCATTAAGAACTGCATATGAAATCGTAACAGGACGTGAAGTTCCATTCAAAAATCTTGATATTGAGCCTGTTCGTGGATTTGAGGGAATTAAAGAAGCTAAAGTTCTATTAAAAGATGTTAAGCCTGAATGGGGATTCCTTGAAGGTGCTGAGGTAAGTCTTGCGATAGCTCATGGTTTATCAAATGCATATAATCTTATGAAAGCTGTTAGCAATGGAGAGGTATCATATCACTTTATAGAAGTTATGGCTTGTCCGGGCGGATGTCTTGGAGGTGGAGGCCAACCAATACCTACAAACGAAGAAGTCCGTATAAAGCGTATGAAAGCTATTTACGAAGAGGATACTCATATGACAATCAGAAAATCACATGAAAATCCTGAAGTAACAGCTATTTATGAAGAATTCCTTGGACAACCAAACAGCCATAAAGCACATGAATTACTTCATACTCACTACACAAAACGTAAACGTTATTAGACATCAGATAAAAAACTGCCTACGGGCAGTTTTTTTTATTAATTTAATTCGTATTTTTACATCTAAACTAAATAATAGCAATATGAAAACAAAAGAACCAAAAATAAAAGGAATAGGTTGTTTGGGCTTTATGGTTTGGGGAATACCTTTAATCTTAATAATAGGTTTATTTGGATTATATGTATGGTCGTCATATAATAAAATTATAAAAGAAAACCAGCATGTAAAAGAATCATGGGCTGATGTTGAAAACGCATATCAAAAGCGTTTAGATTTGATTCCAAATATTGTTAACACAGTAAAAGGATATGCAGAACATGAAAGATCAACATTTACAGAAGTAACTCAAGCAAGGGCAAGTGCAGGAAGCATTAATATTAATCCTGAAAATCTTTCTGAAGCCGATATTGCTGCCTTTGAGCAAGCTCAACAAAACTTATCAGGTGCACTTGGAAGGCTAATGGTAATTGTAGAGCAATATCCTGAACTGAAAGCAAATCAAAACTTTATGCAATTACAATTAGAATTAAAATCTATAGAAGAAGATATAATAATTAGAAGGGATAATTTTAATAAATATGTAAAAAACTACAACATAATTATTTTGAAGTTTCCGAGAAATATCATTGCAAATCTTTTTGGATTTAAAGAATATGAATACTTCAAATCAACTCATGGTGCAGAAATAGCTCCAGAAGTTAGTTTTTAATGCATTCAGTAAAGATATATAGCAGCTATCAGTTTAGCCACTGCATCTTCATCATTTGTCTCTATAACATTAAAAGTTTTTTTTAATGTTTCAGGTGCATTACTAACAACGTATGCATTTTCACTGGTTACAAAGTTTAACATATCCAGATCATAAAAATCATTCCCAACAACAATGATTTCATTTAAGGGAATACTTAGTTTCTTCATTAAAAACTCTATGCCACTAGATTTTGATACCCCCTTTGGCAAAATTTCGACCCAAATTGATTTATGATTAATAGGACTTGTAGCCTTAACTACTTTCAGATAAGGAAACCTCAATCGTATCTGTTCAAAATAATCTTTATTTTCAGGGCATATAATTACAAACTGAGAAGCTGCACGCGGACAATTTGATATTGGTTTAATTCCATAAGCTTCATAATTCGATACTCGGCTTTTGAAATCGGCATTTCTATTTTTATCACCAAAATGATGAAAATAATGATTATCTGGAACCGGTAATTGTACCATAAAATCAAAGTCTTGTTCACATAAATAGTTATATACTTCAAATGTTTCTATTTCAGAAATTTCATAATCGGCTAATAAGTTTTTGTCTTTCCAATCATAAATACCAATACCTGTAGAAAAGACCAAATAATCTAATGGAAAATCTTCATCAAGAACAGTATTTAAAGAAAACAAGGATCGTCCGGTATTAATGACTCTAATCACATTCTTCTCTCCCGCCTCTATGAACTTCTTTCTAGTACTTTCTGAAACTTTGTAGTCAGATGCAGCCAGAGTTCCATCATAATCAACAACTAACATTTTATGTTTTATCATCCGTGATAGTTTTTTCTCAAAATTGAGGATCAATTCTTACTGTCTGTTTTATTTTTTTCTGAATATTAAGCACATGCATTAGTTGATCATCAAGATAGTAGTTTTCAAAATCACTTAATATTGCTTTGAATAAACTCCAAAGCCGGTTATTAGTTAAAATTAAGATATAACCAAGATAATCTTTACCAAAATGTATCGGAATAATGAAAGTATGAAATTCAGCAAATTCTATCTTGAGTTTTCCTGTATATAATACCTTTTCAGTTTCTTCAGATAACTTCTTAAATTCACTATGTTTATCTTGAGAGATATTTTCAGGAAAGTCTTTAGAATAATACAAGTCTGATTCATGATTAATAAATATTACTGAATGTTGAATATCAAAAAAAACATAATTAAATTGTCTTAAAATAAAAGTATTAATTTGGTCCGCAAAATCACAAACACTAGTAATATCACCTGCAGCAATTTTATTTCTGATAAGGTCAAAATTTCTGCTTAATTTTTCGGGCAAACTGACAATCAAATAAAAGAAAATACCAAAAATAATAAGAACCACAATCACAAAGAAAATTAAAATAATATTCAGAAATAACGGAATCTCAAGCATTGTAAATAATAACCACATTGGGTATATCATTATTATACAAAACAAGGTATAAAAAACTATTACTATAGTCCGTTGAATAGCTGATATACTACCAAATGCTGTCATAATTTACAAAAATAATAATTGTTTTGATAGTTATAACTTTATCTGATATCTTTTAATTGTCAATTAAGCAGTTTTTTCTAAAATAAACCAAAACATTCGTGATACTCAAAATAAAAATGATTTTTTTATATTTGCAATTATTATTAAATCATGATTAACGAAAGCATTTTACAAACAATAGGTGGAACTCCAATAGTTAAGATAAATAGAATAAATCCAAATTCTGAAGTATCTATTTTTGCAAAAATTGAGGGTAGAAATCCCACAGGAAGCATCAAAGACAGAATTGCATTAAAAATTCTTGAAAAAGCAGAGGCTGACGAAGCATTGACAAAGGGAAAAATAATAATTGAAGCGACGTCAGGCAATACAGGAATAGCATTGGCAATGATTGGAGCAATAAAAGGATATAAAGTTGAAATTGTAATGAGCAAAGCAGTCTCAGTAGAGCGAAGGAAAATGATTAAAGCATTTGGTGCTACTGTTACTCTTACTGAGGCATTGCAGGGGACCGACGGAGCGATAAAAAAAGTTAAGGAATTGGTTAATAAATATCCTGATAAATATTTTATGACCGATCAGTTTACCAATAAGTATAATGGAGTTGCTCATTACAAAACTACTGGTGAAGAAATTTGGAAGCAAATGAATGGCAAAATAGACTATTTCGTATCATCAATAGGAACATCAGGGACAATTATGGGTGTAGGTAAAGTTTTAAAAGAATACAATCCTAAAATAAAAATTGTTTGTGCTGAACCTGTTGAAGGGCATTACATTCAAGGTTTAAAAAATATGAAAGAAGCTATTATCCCTGCAATTTATGATCCCACAAAAATTGATGAAATAATAATGGTCGACTCAGAAGATGCATTTCGAATGACACGACGCATAGTTAAGGAAGAAGGAGTATTTTGCGGAATGAGTAGCGGTGCTGCAATGTATGCCGCATTAGAACTAAGCAAACGAATAAAAAAAGGAAGAATCGTTACTATATTCCCTGATCGCGGAGAAAAATATCTAAGTACAGATTTATTCTACGTATAATCAGCTTATTATTATTTTGCTTTCAAATCCTGTATTAAAAAAGCTATCATTCCTGATAGCTTTAATTTATTATATGTGTTCTTATTCCTAGAAGAAACTTCTACTACTTGTGCCTCTTTCGCCAATATTCATTCCAAACACAAACTCCTGTGAACCAAATGTATAGCTAGACAAGTCACTAAAAGTAAAATCATAAGCATAGCCAAAGTAATACTGATTTACTTTTATTCCGATGCAGGTTACAAACGAGTCTCCAGGTCTAACTGAAAAACCGAACCAATAATCTTTGTCATAATACATTTTAAGGTTTATATCAAACTGTGGAGGTGTAACCTCAGTCATTTTCATTAGCATTGAAGGTTCTAATTCAAACTGTGGTGAATTAGGAAATTCAATTCTGTATCCACCCATTAACCAATAGTGTCTCACCATTGTATTTTCATCAAGGTTGACATTAATTTTTAATTTTGATTGAAACAAGTGCGATGCAGTAATCCCTGCCCAATAATTTCTTCCATAACTGTAAACCCCGAAAGTTGCATCAGGAACTATTGTTTTTTCAACCATATAAGTTATAGCAGGGTCATCATAAATTGTTAGATTAAAAAATCTTTGATCCATTTTATATTGGAATGCAATGGCAGCTAAACCTAAAGAGATTTTATTTACCCTATCGATATTAAAATGATAAGAATAAATTGCCTGAATACCAGTATGACTTTCAGGACCGAATTTATCATTAAAGATTATTGCACCCAAACCTACGTTGTTATTTGCCATCATTGTATGACCGCTAACAGTCTGAGTAGATGGAGAATCGTTTATGCCAACCCATTGTTTGTGAACACTTAACATTACAGGAGAATAGTCTTTACTTCCGGCAATAGCAGGATTAATAAAGAAATCATTTAACATATACTGGCTGTATAGAGGTAATTGCTGGGCTTTTAATATTGAACCCATGGTAATTAAAATAAATACCGGAATAAGTAAATATCTTTTCATATTGTTATCTAGTAAGATTTAAATTAATTTCAAATATATCAAAAATATAAATACTACAACAAAAAAAGTCAAAAAAAAAGTAATTTACTCACTATTATTGAAAAGCATCGCCTTCTCTTCTATAAATTCTTATATTCCAGCCAAAAATTAACTCCTGAGAGCCGACAGTATGATTCGACAAATCGCTGAATGTAAAATCGTGTGCAAATCCAAAAAAGTATTCATCAAAGTTAATTCCAAACATGGTAACAAACGAGTCTCCACCTCTAACTGATACACCTGCCCAAGCTTTTCTGTGAAAAAAGACCTTCATATTAACATCAACCTGTATTGGGGTTATTTCGGTGAACTTAATTAGCGCAGAAGGTTCAATTTCTATATGACTTCCTGGGAAAGCAAAACGGTAGCCCCCCATCAAAAAATAATGTCGCACCATTTTATTTGAATCGTCCATCCAAGTTCCTGAAATTTTAAGCTGAGATTGCAATATATGAGCAGCAGAAAAACCTGCCCAATAATTATCAGAATACATATATATTCCGAAATTTGCATCAGGTACAGTAACACTTGCTCGATTTCTAGTCAAGATTGGCTCATAAGAATAAAAGTCATCCTGATTTAGACTAAGAATATATTGCATAAAAACCGGCGAAATTCCTAATGAAATTCTAATATCTCTATTTACCTTTAAGTGATAAGAGTAAGTTGTTTGAACACCAATCATCCGAACAGGACCAAAAGAATCGTGGAAAAGCATAGCGCCCATACCCATAAGTCTATTATCGAGTTGATGATGAAAACTAAAAACCTGAGTAGAAGGGCTTTCTGTTATCCCAATCCATTGTTTATGTACTGCCAACCTAAATGGAGAATATTCGATATTACTCCCAGCTACAGCAGGATTAATTATATAACTATTTTCAAAATACTGACTATATAGTGCTATTTGTTGAGTATAAATAGTATTTACACAAAATAGAAACGCTGATATGTATAATACAAATCTTTTCATAATTGCTACCTAACAATTGTAACTACACCTGTTACTGGTCTCCTGTCATTATATAGATCAATATGATATATGTATGCTCCGGTTGGAACAGGTTTGTCATTGTGTGTTCCATCCCAAAAAGGAGAATTTGCATTTCCATCATAAACTAGTTGACCCCATCTATTATAAACTTGTATAAGAATTCTAGGGAACATATGTAGGTTATCAATTTGCCATGTATCGTTGAATCCATCACCATTAGGGGAAAAAGCGGCAGGAATCTGCAAACAATCAATTTCGGCATCAATTAAAACGACTATTGAACTCTGTCTATTTTGGATGCAATTATTTGCATCTATAACATCAATACGATAATTACCACCGTATAAACCTTCTAATAGTAAATCCTCTTGTTCACGGAAGAAGCCTTCCCCTGAAATCCTGACCCAATAGGGACTTGTTCCTCCTGTAATATTACTAATCTGTACTATTCCGTCGAAATTCCCTGAACATGAAGGTCCCTCAAAATACTCAATTTCAAAATTAACCGGCTGAGGTTCTGTTATTTGGTGCTGCATATAATTAGCACATGAATTAGCATCAGTAATACTTAAATAGTAAGTACCGGGTGCTAAATTTCTCGCCGTTTCAAAAGTTGAATTTGTATATAGACCTGGTCCTGTCCAGTTATATGAGTACGGAGGAGTTCCTCCATTTGCTAAAACAGAAAGTTTTCCATTATTCGAACCAAAACATAAGGCATTCTCCGCACTAATAATTCCTGTAAGCGGTGCCAGCGGCTGAGTAATTAAAATATTCCCAGATACTTCACAGTTATTTGCATCAGTAAGAATAACGGAATATGTCCCTGCACCAAGACCTGTTGTTGTATTATTTGAACTTCCATTGTGTGTCCAAAAGTAATTATATACACCTGTGCCACCAACCGCTATTATTCTCGCCCAACCGCTTGTTCCTCCGTAGCATAATACATCCTGTTTTTCGAATTGAAGCTGAATTTCCTCGGGTTGACTAACTACAAATTGGGCAGTACCTTGGCAATTCCAGCTATCAGTAACAGTTACAGAATAGTTGCCTGCTCCAATATTCTGCAATAAGTTAGAATTATTCACAGGGTAATTCTGCCAACTATAATTAAATGGGAAATGCCCTATTACGTCTGCTCTTAATGAAGCGGTCATATCAGCATAACACAAAACAAATTCAGTTTGTACTAAATTAACATCAATTGAACCTTCAACCAACACCTCAACTGAGTGAATTACAAAACAGCCATTTTCATCTGTTACTGTAACATTATGTAAACCACCTGGAAGATTAAACGGATTACTACCTGTAAAACCTGTTGACCACAAGAATGAATAAGGTGTTGTACCTCCTGAAACACTAATGACAGATGATCCAAGATGAGAACTGCAATCAACAGGGTTGGTTATGTCTGTTACTACAATTTGTTCGGGATGGAATATTTCTGCTGATGCAATAAAACTACAATTATTAATGTCAGTAACTGTAACTGACCATAATCCCTGAGGGACATTAAAAACAGTGTCATTATTAATAGCTCCAGGTGTGCTCCAATTGTAATTGTAAGATGGGGTTCCTCCATTTACGCTTACCCATAATTTACCGTCCTGAAACATATAGCAACTAGGATTTTCACTAAAAATATCAACAATCAGTGCAGGAGGTTCAATAACCATCAGAGTATCAGTCGCTATACAAAGTTGAGAGTCTGTTACACTAACAGTATATGTGCCGGCAGCTAAACTATTTATCCACAATGCAGTTCCTATTTGATTTGAATCCTCATCAAACCAAAATACATCGTAAGATGGTGTTCCTCCGGCTATACTAATACTAGTCATTCCATTCGCATTACCATGACACAAAAGGAATAATGTATCAATAAGGCTCAAAAGTAATTCGGTGGGTTGAGACAAAAATACAGAATCATTATTAATACACAATTCTTGATCAATAACAGTTACATAGTGCCACCCAGATTCTAGATTCTCAAAAAAATTATTTGAAATAGGTACTGATATTTCGTTCCAAAGAAATTCATATGTTCCGGTTCCACCGTGCGCTTCTATACTTAGTGATCCATTATTAAAACCAAAGCAAGTAGGCTCAGTCAAATCTGTGAAACTTATTATTATTTCATTCGGCTGAGTAATTTGAATAACTGTATCACTCAAACAGTCATTTTCATCAGTTAATGAAAACACAAAATTTCCTGCCCCAACTCCTGATAGTATAAAACCGGGACTAAGAATTACAGATGGATTTGACTCATCAAACCAAGAAGAACTATAAATACCGGTGCCTCCGTTAACAGAAATTTCTATTTGTGCATCTTCAAAACCAAAACAACTAACATGTTGAATATTAACTAGTGATAAGTTTATTTGCGTTGGTTGGGAAAGTAGAATTGAACTTGTTGCAGAGTAATTATTGGAATCGGTAACAGTAAGGTAATAAAAACCGGCATAAAGATTATCTATCATTGAAGTATTACCTATAAAGTTTCCGTTTTCATCTTCCCAGTAATACTCATATTCAGGAATGCCTCCTGATACTGAAGCTAATATTGTTCCAGTATTATCACCAAAGCATGACACATTAGAAGGTTCGAGTACAATAATTAGTTCTTCAGGTTCAAATATTTCGAAACATTCAGATAATGTACATGAATTATTATCATTAATAGTTACACAATACAAGCCAACTGCAAGATTATCTATAGCTGGCGCATTAGAAATTAACGAGCCTGGATTCGCACTATTCTCCCATTGATATTGATATGGAGCAGAACCACCCAAGACTGTTAAATTTATACTTCCATCAGATTCTCCAAATCCAGTTACATGATTAATTATAACTTCAGTATTTAATGCTTCAGGTTGATTTATAATGAATGAATCCTGAGCTGTACAAGAATTAGCGTCTGTAACAGTAACTGAATAAAGACCTGCGCTCAAACCAGATGGATTGGCACCAGTAAATAATTCAATTGGGCTACCCCACTCATAGGAAAAAACAGGCATTACGCCTCCATTAATAGTTGTAGTTATAGCGCCATCCTCAAATCCAAAACAGGATGGTTCGCTAATGAGACTAATAATTACCTCAAATAATTCCGGTTGATTGATAGTTATTGATGATGTAATTGGTCCACATAAATTGTTATCTGTTACACTTACAAAGTATGTCCCAGCGACAAGGTCAAAAATATGATTTGCACTACCGACAATATTACCAAACTCGTCTTCCCAATAATAAGAATACGGAAGAGTTCCTCCATCAACACTAACTACTGTAGATGCATTATTGTATCCATAACAATCTAGATCATTTCCAAATATAGAAATCAATACTAATTCATTAGGTTCAGTGATAACAATAACAGAATCCCAAACAAACATCAGAAAATCTGTAATTGTAATATAGTAACTACCCTGACTTAATCCTGTAATTTGAGAATCATTGCCGATTATTATTCCAAATTCATTTTCCCATGAATAAGAATAAGGGGGAGTACCGCCGTATGCAATTATTTCAACAGATCCATCGTTGTAAGAATTGCAAGAAATATTATTATGTGAGATTAATAAACCGGTAAGTTGATCCGGTGGCTGTGAAACATGAATACAAGCACTCACAGAACATAAATTGGCATCTGTTATAGTAACACAATAATCTCCTTCTGACAGATTATTTGCAGTATTAGTTATCGATATAATTATTCCCGGATTAGAACTATCTTCCCATTGATAAGTGTAAGGTGCAATACCTCCGGTAGGACTTACACTGGCAGATCCATCGGTATTCCCATAAGTTGAAGCATCTATTGCACTTATATTAGGATTAATTGCTTGGGGCGCGGAGATAATAAAATTATCAATTTGTTCACAATTCCCTGAATCAATGATTGTAATGCTATAAGATCCAGCTGTAAGCCCACTAATAGAATGTGGACCTTGTCCTACACCAGCCAAAGATCCGGAACTTATTCCATTCGTCCAGTTAAAAGAATAACTTGCAGTCCCCCCTAATACGCTTATCAAAACAGACCCCTCATCTGAATCAAAACAAAGAGGTGATATATGATTATTTGCACTAAACTCGATACTATCTGGTTCATTGATAGTTATTGTAAGTGAATATTCACAAGAATTATTATCAGTTATAGTAAGATTGTAATCGCCTGCACTTAGTCCTGATATAATTTGAGGACCTAAACTTAGATTATTCACGATGTCATTTTCGAAACCATTATCCCAGTTAACAGAAAAGACAGGTGTTCCTCCTGAAATATTCAATAAAATACTACCATCGTTACCTCCATAGCAAGATACATTCTGACCAATATTTGAATTTACAATTAATTCGTCAGGTTCAGAAATTTCCAGACTACCTATTTGCTCACATAAATTATTATCAATAACTGTAATACTATATAAACCTGAGCCTAAATCTGATAATATATGTTGTCCTGAGTCAAGATTATCCAAATTTCCTCCAACAGTTCCATTGTTCCAAAATAATTCATATAAAGGAGTTCCTCCGCTAATCTGAATACTTGCTTCAGCATTTTCGTAGGAATAACAATCTGGTTCTGATATGATTACAGAATTAATCTGAATCAAATCTGGTTGACTAATTACAAATTGAAAATCATATACACAAGAATTTGAATCAGTAATACTTATTATATAATTACCTTCGCTTAAGTCAGAAATAATATGAGTTCCTTCACTAGCATTATTTAAATTCCCCGAAACAATCCCATTAGACCATGTAAAATTATACAAAGGTGTCCCTCCTACCACATCTATTGATATTTCAGCAATATCATCTCCGAAACAATCTAGTTCTGTTAGTATTTCATAATCAAATAAAACTGGAGGAGGTTCAGTAATATTAAGATATTCAACAATTAAACAATCATCCTGATCGAGTATTTGAATTTCGTAAGTTCCTGCGCTTAGATTTGTTAAATCATAGTTCCCCTCATCAGCATTGCTAATCATTCCACTAGTAATGCCATTTGTCCAACTAATCTCATATAATGGATTTCCACCATTTACAGACAGATCTCCAATTCCATCTGAATAACCAAAACACGAAATGGATACTGTTTCACTAGAAGTTACTATAATATCTGTAGGAGTTGTAATCATTACACTGCCAGTTGTAGTGCAAGAATTCGAATCGCTTACCGTAACGGTAATCAAGCCAGGGGATAAGTTTTCAGCAATACCATCACTACTCATATCTCCGTTACTCCAATTATATGAATAAGGAGGCAATCCTCCTGATGGCGTTGCGATAGCTATCCCATTATCAATGCCACATGTGGCTTGCTGAGTTTCAACAACAATGACGGTAGGCAATTCATTGACATTTATCAACACTGAGTTCTCACTAGTACAAGCATTACTGTCAGTAACAGTAACTGTATACGTAGTATTGATATCCGGGCTTACTAAATGATTCTGTCCGTTACCTAGTCCATTATCCCATTCATAAGTATAGTCGGGTAAACCTCCCATTGCATTTGCAGTTAAAGAAATTTCCTCGCCCGCACATGATGGATTTGGATCTGCAAGAATATTTACTACAGGTGCTTCATTTAATAACACTTCAACACTACTCTCAGCAGTACAAGAATTGCTGTCGGTCACAGTTACTGTATATATTGTATTATTCAATGGATTTACAATATGTATTTGTCCGTTACCCAAAAAATTATCCCATTCATATATGAAGTCAGGAGTTCCACCACTTGCCAAAGCGTTTAACTCAACATCCTCAGCAACACATTGTGGATTTGGATCAGCAATTGCCAGAACTTGAGGATTCTCAAAAACAAATATTTCAATTTCATTGGAAATTGCTGAATCACATGAATCACCATCACAAGAATATATAAGTCTATGTAGTATTCCATTCATCTGCACATCGGTTGGAACAGAGTAAGCAGAAGAGTTAGTTCCAACATTAACCCAAGAAAGTCCGTCGTAATATTGCCATTGATAGTTGCAAATTCCAGCTCCGCCATTTACAATAGAATTTAAAATAATCGGTTCATTCTGACAAACATTATTTTGATCAATACTTATTATAGCTTCAGGATTTGCATAAACAGTGATACTAGTTATTGGTGCATCATCAATATCACACCCGGATCCATCAGCATCGTAAACAGGTTGATAGTCCCAGACTCCTATACCTGGATTATCAGGAGACAAGACTTCAGTCCAGTCGTTCAGTCCATTTTCACTAATATACCATATTATATTACCACCTAATCCATTTTCAACTGTGGCATCGAGATCTACCTGACCTCCATCACATAACTCAATCGGTACAATGGAGATATTTTCCCAGAATGGGGGTTCAGCAACTGTAATAATCTCGATATTCGATGTTGCAACATCACACCCACTTCCATCGCAAGAATAAACTGCCCTAAACTGTCTGTTTTCGAACGGATTTGATACATCAACATTATATATATCTGAATTTCCTCCATCAACTATCCATGTTATACCATCATCTGAAAATTCCCATTGAAATGAACAAGACCCTATACCATGCTCAACGGTGGCGAATAGCTGTACCGGCTCTCCCTGACATACTTGATTTTCAGAAGCAATGATTGAAATAATAGGATCAGGATAAACTGTAATTGTCACAAAGTTTGTCCATGTTCTGCATTCTTCGCTACCTGACTGTACCATTGCAGAGTAATATGTTGTATTTCCTAGCGCCGGAGGCTGGTATGTATTAGTATTAGCACCTCCAATTGGTACATAACTAACAGGTGGATTTGAGCAATTTGTACCTGTACATCTCCACCATTGATACAAGTATGTTCCGATTCCCCCACTTGGAGGAGTAGAAAACACGATAGGATCAGGTATTCCGCCGATACAAATATCCTGGTCGGAAGTAATAACACCTGAGTCGAATCCCATAAAACTACTATGATCAAGAATTAGCATATTTCCGGAAGCTGCTCTTTCGACAGATCCTCCAACTGAGAAACCCGGCAATCCTCCTAAAGCACTGATATTTGGATTGATTTGGTTTAATAAACATGGATTTCGGAATATTTTAATTCTTCCACCAGTTCCTCCGCTACCTCCTCTAGCATTATTGAAACAATCTCCATTGGTCGTGTTAGGCAAACCAGCTTCACCTCCTGTTCCACCAATTACTTGAAGGTCTCCAAGAATTGTAGTAACATCTGCTGAAGATAATAATATTCCACCACCAGATCCTCCTCCTGAACCACCACCTGCACCTCCGGCTCCGTAAAAATTTCCAACATCTGGACAAGTTCCACAATTATCTGTAGCTATCAAATCTCCATTAATGTCATAAAAACAATTATATTCTCCAGGAAGACTAAATCCTCCATCACCGCCAGGTTTACCTTGCATACCATTACAATGTATTGAAGCAGAATTTGATATATAAAGATTATCATCTGCAATAAGAATTACTTTTCCTCCACCAGCTCCTCCATTGCCTGCCATAGTTCCTGCTGTGTAGCCTCCACCACCTCCTCCTCCACCGGCTCCTCCCGAGCCAGCATCAATTGAAAATGATGTATTATCTCCATACGCAAATGCACCAAACCATGGTCCTGTACCACCAAAACCTCCAATTGCAAAATTTTCATCTACATTTGTAGCCTGAGCTCCTCCACCGGAAGTGCTTCCATTTGCATAATGTGCTGCTCCACTTCCACTCCCTGCTCCTCCACTCCCTGCGATATAGCCATATGTACATTCTGAACAATTTAAAGGAGAACAAGCGCCAAGTAATCCTGAGGTTCCATGAAAACCCTGCCCATCTCCTGTACCATTTTCTCCATGGCTTCCAGGATTTCCAGAAGAACAAGATCCTGACGCACCTGAAGATGCAATGCCTCCAAAACCTCCTATTCCTCCAACACTTCCTTTTTTATTACCATCTATAAATCCGTTAATCACAATATCATTAGCTTCTATTTGTAGAGTATGACAGTTTAATTCAATTGTCACCCCAACATCAAGAGTAAATGTTCCTATATTATAATGTCTTCCTCCCATAAAGGTATTGGAATTTATATGCAAATTTGCTCCCAAATAGTTTATAGCAGGGTTACATACTGGCGAACAAGTTGTCCTCCAATTCAAACTTAATTCTGTAAGATTCGGATTACATTCAGGATTACTTAATAAGAGAATAATTTCAGAATCATTACTAGCAGTATATGATAACTGGACACAAGACCCAGATTTATATTCAATTAGAAAGCTGTTATCGCATAGTGAACCGAAAAAGAGGTTTAATTGTACCGTTTCAAAACCTATTTCACCACATATTTCCCATTCATAGGAGAATCCTGCAGTTACATTAAAACGTGCAAAATCATCTGCTTTTATATCATTACTAACATTACTCCATTGTCCAATATTAGCATTCACTATAGCTGGATTCACAATATCAGAAGGGTTCTGATTATTACAATTAAAACACTGGGCACTTAAAACAAGAGACCCAAGTACAAAAAACTGTACTAGAATTATTTTATTAAAATATCTAAACCTCAAACTCAAAATTATATTATGCGAAAATACGCAAGTTTAATCAAATGACTTGAAATTTAGACGTAAAATAATTGTTAAAGTTGTAAAAAAATCAAAGAATTATTAGAACATAGGTTTAAATCCTTCTTTTAGCGTTGGTTTATTATCAATAAACATCCCTAGAGTAATTTCATGAGCGCCACTACTAACATTTCTAATTCTAGAGGTTACAATATCAAATGCATATTCAAAGAAAAACTTATCGTATTTATATCCTATTGAAAATACCATTGCATCACCGCTTGAATATGCTAAAGATGACATAATATTGTTTGAGCCATCATACTTTAAACCAATATCCATTTTAAAAGGAGTTCCAGCAGTCATATATGCATTTATAAAGGGAGAAAAACGATGTTCTTTATTATAAGAATATAAATTATACATCCCTGAAATAAAAAAATGTCGGTGCGATTCAATTGTTCCTGGCACATCATTGTCTTCAAAGAAAATAAATTTTGTTTTAAACAATTGATTAATTGCAAATCCAATCGCAAAGTCTTTGCTAAATAGTACCATGCCAGCATTAGCATCAGGTTTCCATGTCTTATCATCAGCGTTTAGGTTTACTGCCTGATCATTAACATCGTAAAGTGTCATTTCAGTTCCCAATATTTTGAACTGAGTGAGAGTCCAAGCTAAACCAAATGAAATATTAAACATTTCTGTTTTCAATAAATAAGAATAATTTACGGAGAAATCCATTTTTCTAGATATTCCTGTTTGGTCATTCATAAGATAAACCCCCGCTGCCATATCTTCTCGGAAATTATACTTTCCAATTAAACTTGATATTTTTGGAGCTCCAGAAAAACCTACCCATTGATTCCTATGGTTAAGTAAAATGTTTGGAGCCTCAAGGTTACCACCATAAGCAGGGTTCCAATATAACAGATTAACCGAAGAACTTCTAAAGTGCGGAAGTTGCTGAGAAAAACCGGATAATCCGATAATAATTAATAATATACTTATACTAAATTTCCTTTTCATAAGCATTCTTTATCTGATAATAGTAACATGACCTTTAATAGGATCTCTTCCAACTCCTAAATCAATTACGTAGTAATATGTTGCTTCAGGCAATGGTTTGCCATTAAAAGAGCCATCCCAGTCGTTTTGATAATTCTTTGAGTTATATACAAGATTACCAACTCTATTATAAACCCATATTTCACTGAATGGAAATTGTTCAATATTCTCAATAATCCATGTATCATTAACACCATCACCATTTGGTGTATACGTGTTATAAATAAATATACAGTATTGAGCCTCATCTAGTTCAATTGTATATTCGAAGATACAAGAATTTGCATCAGTAATAGTTAAATAATAGGTTCCTTCTCTAACTTCATCAAGGACATTTTCAACAGATCCCATATTCCACAAATACTCATAATCAGGTGTTCCTCCAGTAGGATTAACTGTTATTGTTCCGTCAAATACACCGCTACAAGAAGGTTCAATTGTTATTAAATTAAGTCTTATTGAATCTGGTTGAGTAATTACAACACTCAGTGTGTCCCCGCAATTATACTTATCGTATGCATATAAAGTATATGTGTTTGCATAAAGATTTTTAGCAGTATCTCCAATGAAACCATGAGACCAAACGAATGTTTTTGGATCTGCGCCATCCGGAAGTTTCCCAACTGATATAGCAAGGCTATCTAAATAACATTTATTAAATTCAATAGTTTCTGCTTCTGCATAAATTTTTCCAGTCATATTTACAGTTAGATTAATGTTTTCAACACAGTCATTATTATCAGTAACTGTAATACCTACAATACCTGAAGGAAGGTCGGTCGCTGGATTCGTTTGTTCGCCATTGGACCAGAGGTAATCGTATGGTGCAGTTCCTCCAACAGGGTTAACTGTTCCTTGTCCGGGAGAAACTCCGCAAACTACTGGTATAGTATTGCCTGTTAGCTGTAATATTGCAGGCTGTGTGAATCTAATGCTATCAAAATAAATACAATTATTTACATCTGTAAGAGTAATATTATAGAATATATTAGCTGCCATATCTGAACCTGTATAACCATCTTGCGTGACATTGTCCTGCCACACAACAGTATAAGGTTCTGTGCCACCGTGAGGATTTACTGTTGCTGTAGCATCGGAAAATCCATTACAAGAAACATTAACAATATTTATAAAACTTGAAGTTAACACAAATGCAGGCTGTCCAACAGTAATTTGTTCAATATTTATACAGCTATTACTATCTGTTACTGTAACGATATAGTTTCCGGAAGCGAGACCTCCAATTGAATCATTGTAATGTCCTGTACTCCAATGTATTGTGTATCCTGGAATTCCACCATACGGATAAACAATAGCATGTCCATCATTGCCTCCTCGACAACTTACGTCTTTTATAAAAAAGTCGAGTAATAAAGCATCTGGTTCAGTAATATATACAGTTGCTGTATCAGAACAATTATTTTGGTCTACAACAGAAACCATATATAAACCAGGGTGTAATCCGCTTAATTGATTTGAATTTTGAGAAGGATCGTGAAACCAAAAATAATTATAATCAGGAGTACCTCCGGTAACATTAACAGTAATTGTTCCATTATTATCTCCAGCACATGGAATATTGGTATTACTAATACTTGCAATTAGGGAGTCCGGCTCATAGATATAAATAGTTTGAGTCCACAAACAATTGTTTGCATCTGTAACAGATAATGTATAAGGTCCTGCATCAAGATTAGCGAGATTCAAATAAGTTTGACCTGAAGACCAAAGCACTGAATATGGGGGTGTGGCTCCATGCAATTGAACTTGAATTGATCCGTAAGCTGTCCCATGACAAGGTATATGTGTAGGTGTGGCATTTATGGTAAGAGGTGTAGCCGGTTGATGAAGGAATATAGAGTCGTAGACTTTACAACCAACCCAATCAGTTATTGTTACATAATGCCAACCTGCAGCAAGGTTAGTTGGATTTTGCTGAATGCTTCCATTTGACCAATAAAAAAAGTATGGAGGAGTTCCTCCGCTTACACTTGTCTGAATTGCTCCATGATTCATTCCATTACATAATAAATCTGTTCCACTCAATGAGTGTAAAATTGGAGGATTGACCATAATTGTTAATGAATCATAACTTTCACAATTGTATGAGTCGGTAACTGTGACCATATAATAACCGGGAGCTGCAAAAATACTATCAGTATCGTGCAATGTATTGGCAGTAAGGTGACCTGTAGACCATTCAAATGTATAAGGAGGTAATCCATTTTGAGCTTCAGCATACAGAAAATCGAAAGGATCTCCATAACAGTATGAATTACCATCAATATAAAGTAAGGCATTTACCTCAGACTTATCATAAGGTTTTATCCATGTCCCTGGGAAAACTAAATCCTCCTCAAAATGCATTAGTTCCCAAGTCTGATCAAACCAAGTAAGAGGTACGTATCCAAGTGAGATAGTCCATGAAAACAAAGGTCCAATTGACCATGGTCCTAAATCTTTCTCTTGATAAGAATCTGGAGAATAAATATCTGCATAACTAATAGATGGTGATAATACATCTTGGTTCAAGTCTGCATAGATATTTGAAGGTAACTTAAATTCGGGAATTTCTATTTGGGAATAATTAGATTTAAAGGGGGTGATAATATAAATATCAACAGATAAAGCTTCAATAATTATTGAAAAAGCTATGCTATCCCATGTATGATTACGAATTGTAGGCTGAATATTGTATTTGATTCCAACGTACATACTGTCGAGATAAGGTTCTACTCCGTGACAGGGATAAGTTATTGTAAGATCATTCCCAACAGCAATCATAATAGTGTCAGATATTCCGGTTTCAACTAGAGCATTTCCTTCGTTCGGATTTGTAATAACATAAGGCAGTTCTGTTGGAAAGTCTAATGTAGCCCAAATTGTTGGACAAAAAGCAATTTCTTGAACAAGAGTATTACTAATATGGAAGTACACAGATAAAAGTGAATATTCAATTTGAAAAACTATATCACCCAAAGGAGTAGAAATAGGAAAATTAAATTCACCATTTAAAAAAGCTATTGCCTCTTGAATTGCAGGTCCTTCTGGTTCCGGTATATAACCAGCCATTACATATAAAAAGCCTAGTATGTCGAGTTGAGTAAGCATATAAGGGTCTGCACCATATGCTATAAGACAGTTTGTTCCCTCTTCGATATATGCCTCTGTTTCAACAAACGGAAGTGTAACTTGTATAAGAAAATCAAATCCAACTAGATCAGTTAAATCTACATCAATTGTATCAGTCCAACTATTACAAAAAGTTAATTGATTTCCAATATAACATGGATAAACCGCATATGGTTGATAAGCATCAAGGTGAAACAATGTATCTAAAGTGTGCGGCACATGTACAGATGGAGGAATTAAATGAATAGTATCACAACTGAAAACACAAACGAGTATGTTCATGAAAGGATTAAATTCATATTCAAAGTCTAGAGTGATTACACCTGCAGGAGGAAAAAAAGTTTCGAGCGCCCATCCATCAGTAACAATATATGAAGTATGAATGGTTGCAGGACCTCCATAATCAAAAGAATCATGCTCAGGAAAAGCCATAATGGTTTGAATCGGATAATCTAAATCAAACCTTCCGGTATAAAAACCATATGCTTCGAAAGAGGATCTGAGTAAAGCATAGATACCTGCTTCAAATCCTACTCCAAACTGTTGTCCAAAGAATTCTGTAATCTGGGAGAAGCCAAAACTTTCATCAATTTCTATATCAAAAAATGTATGATTAACATCTATTCCGTATGCAGAATCGGGTCCCCACATATTTTGTTCGTAGGAAAAATAATACATATCATGATATAATGTATTACTCTGTGAAAACAGATTTGTTCCTCCAAATAGCAATATTGTAATCAATACTGCTTGTAAGATTTTTCTCATAATATAATCGGATTATAATGCTTGTACTGATAATAGACTTGCCTCAACTGCAGGAGCTAGAAGTTTTTTCATACTCATAGGATAATTAAAATTTATCCAAATTGTATTGGTTTCACCGGTAAATAACATCATTCGCTCATAGATAATCCCGTCAATTTCAAATTGAACTAAATACACTACGGCAGCTTGCCCCGTATTCAGAGTAAGTTCCTTGCGATCAATAAATGTATAATTCTGAGATTGTATATGCTCCTTTGTCATTGATTTATCAATTCTGTGATATGAAACTCCTGGTACTTCCATAATCTGAATAGTACTTGCTGAACCCGGATGCACAAAACCTTTAATAGAATTATCAGGCTCGAAATGAGGAGGAGGCATAATTTTCACTCCTGTATTTGGAACGTGTACGAGTTTCCCCTCATCAAACTCCAATTTCTCTAACTGGCTATCTACAAACTCTTGAAGATCAACTTCCTGAGAGAATGCAAATAAACTAAAAACTATACTCAATGCTAAACTAAGTAAAACTCTCTTCATGCTATATTAGATTTATAATAAGTTTTGTCAAAAATAAGCTTTTTTTTAATACTAAGATATATTTATGACGAAAAAGTATCAATTAAGTTGTTTGAAATATTTATTCATTTTTTCAAACTATATTCAAACTACAACACAATGAGTTTTGTATAAAACAACTCTCTACTTAAATCAATTTTTAAAAAGAAAACTCCTTTATTAGAACCAATATCAATTTTTACATCTTTACCTGCGCTATAGTTTATATACTTTTTATAAATTAACTTTCCTTCGACATCGAAAACTGATAAATTTGCAGGTCCATTTCTTTCTCCCAATTGAACATAAAACCAACCCTCATTCGGATTGGGATATATCGAAATACTTTCCTCAGAGACAAGTTTCTCAAATACATCGCTTTCGACTAAAAATCCATCAGAACTCACAATATCTCCAACTAAACCTGCCCCATTTACAGCCTTTACAGAAAAATAGTATGTATGTCCATTAGTTAATTCAATATCACTAATAAATACGTTTAAGTTATTGCCAATATTTGTCCATTCAACAAAATCAGCCTGACCGGGTTCTGTTCCCACAGCATACAAATATGCAGCAATGCCTGAATTTTCATCAATTGCTACTCCCCAGTTTGCAGATATCTGGTTCAAATCAAAAACAAAATCAACATCCTCATTATCACCATCATTAACAAACTCTACTAACGAAGGCGGTGTGTAATCAATTTTTAATGATTTATAAAAATTTTGAGAAAGATTTTTCGCGGAATCAGTAACGATAGTATGAATTTGTGTAGCATAAGATTCAGGATTTTGATTTTGAAAACGTATCATTGAGTTTTGTGTACCCATACTAATGTTTTCTATAATATTTCGTGATCTGTAAATTTTTAAATTATCAACATTAAGGATACAGTTTCCGGAACGAAAGGATACATAAGAATGATTTGAGTGATTCTCAGCAGAAAAAGGCTCTGAATCTTTCCATTCACCTACAGGAATATCATTGATGTACACATAATGATTTGATTTTTCACGATCGAAAATGAGTTTAACGTTATACCATGCTCCGCTATCAAAATCAATTTTATAGTGTTTCTTCAAAGAAAAACTATTATTTATTACCTTGTAAAACTCAAGGTCTTTTGTTGCTTCTCTGAACCAAATAAAGTATGAATTTCCACGATTACTAAGTTCAGGATTATCACAAAAATAATGAAATCCTGCTCTTTTATTTGTATTGGAGCCATCTAGCTTTATATCAAATTCATACAAATATTTTTCAGATAAATCTTGTTTAAGAAATGTATGAATATTTGTATTAGAATTTGTTTCATCTGTTTGAATTAAGATTCCGTTGTTTGCCTGCCAGGTACCAGATTGTTGCACCCATTCACTTCCAACGGATTCAAATTCATCAAAATAAAAACCAAGATCAGCATTTGCCATCCATCGAAGTCCATCAAAATCTATTACACTAAAAAAACTAGTTTCTATCCCACTTAATTGATCGGAGTCTTCAAAACTAATTGAAAAATCATCGGTAAACCAGTCATTTTCCAGTATAAATTCAGATTCCGGAGCATTTACATCAATAAAAAGATTCTCCGAAACTGATTGAGACCAATTACCGGCATTGTCAATTAAAATAGTACGAACTCTTCCAGCTTCGGTTGTGTGGTTCACACTTTGATATCTTATCATGCAGTCTGTGCTTCCTGCGCTAACAGTTACATTATTCCCACGAGATAAATAAACTTTAACATCATCATACTCGACGGTACAATCTGCTGTTCTCAAAGAAATTGAATTCCCTGATTCAAATGGGTTTGGATCAGTCCATTGAGAAACCAGTTGATTATCTTTGTAAGCATTCATCTCTCCTGTTTCTGCATTAAAAATAATTTTTATATCATACCACTGGTCTTCGTTAACAGTTGTAATATCATCTGAGACTAGAGTATAAACATTGTTAACATATTTATACAATTGAGATTTATTTCCATCTGCTCTTAGAAACATCATATAAGAATTGCCTCGGTTATTTTCTTCAGGGCTGCTGCAGAAAAAGTGCATTCCTGCTCTTTTATTTGAACCACTACCAGAGATCTTCATTTGCCAATGATATAGATACGTATTTCCAGTAGTCTGAGTTAGGTTTGCATAAATATTGGTATTACTCAGGTTTTGATCTGTTTGGAGCAAATGTCCATTATTTACTGACCAAGTTCCGGCTATTTCTGTCCATTCCTGATGAATTGCGATATTAAAGTTATCATTAAAGAATCCATAATCTGAATTTGCTCGCCATTCAATTCCGTCAAAATCCATAATCTGATAAAAGCTATATTTTACTCCTGCCCCCCCCTCATTATCTGCATCTTCAAATACGATGTCAATATTCTCGGCATACCAATTTCTGTTAAGTATTATGTTTGATTCTGGGGGTATTGGATCATTACAATAATCAATTATCTCAGAAGTTATATTTCGTAAATTTGGTAATTCTGAATACAAAGCATTTCCCGGACAAGCAGTACCTCCTGGATACACATCTTTATGTCCACATATTCTCGGAACTGTTCTTGTTTGTTCGTCTTGACAATATATTTGAGCTGAACTATTGGGATCAAAGGATCTGTAATCAAACCACCAAGCCATAAACTCTGCCGCTTTTTGGTTTTGCGATTGTGTCGGCAAGTCAATATCTGAGTTTCCGAGATAATTTATTCCAATAGATGCAGAATTTGCTGCCCCTGCATGGGCACCCCTAATATCTGTGCTTGGCAAATTTGGGTTATGTCTTCCCTGAAAAAAGTTTCCATATTTATCGAAGACATAATTATAGCCAATATCAGCCCACATATTACTGTTGACATGATAATTCCAGTAAGAATAAATGAGCGCATAACTATCGGTATATGATGTTGAGCCTGCACCATGATGTACAACAATATGTGTAGGGTTAATTGTAGTCGGAGTGTAAGAAGGATTTAAACAGGCATTATTCCCCTGACACCATTCTGAGCGAGGTATCATCGCAGGAAATTCGGGACAAGATTTGGCTCCGGAAGAAACCACATTCTTATAACTTCTGTTTTTATCAACAATTTTACTTACATCCAACAAGGTAATATTCATACCTGTTATTTTTATTCCATCCGGCGATATAAATGTAATTTCCAATGAATCATGTAACATTTCATCAATTCCAAATAACAAATCTGACAGATACTTTCCTGTTCCATTTTCAACCGGACTTACCAAACCTTCTTCATAAATTCTGTCTGACCATCCGACACCATTTTTGTGTACCCTATAGATAATTTTAAAGTCACCGGGAGGGACATTGATATTCGTTGTGCTCCATGACAAACCAAAAGAAGTGAAATCCATTGGAGTTTTAAAAATAAAATGCATTCTTTCTGATTTTGCATCTAAGTATTCGGAAATAAAAGCATATTTAACCAATGAAGTATTTTCGCTATGATGCTCTTCTATAATACTTAAATCAACCTGAGCAACAGATATTAAGGTGCTAAATAAAACTAGTATTAAGCTAAAAAGTATTTTTTTCATAAATAGATTGGTATTTATTTGATTTCTTAACTCTCACCTTGCTAAAATAAAGATTTTTTTCTTAAAACAGAATTATAAAATAAAAAAAGCAGACAAAATTGCCTGCTTTTTACTTTTAATATAATTAGTTCTTATTGTGCTGGTCCGCCACCAATGGTTTTACTCCTTTCAATAGACTGAAGTGCGAGATAGTTATCTCCAAATTTTCTCAGATTATTCATTTCATCATCATACTGATTAAAATGCCTCTCTTCGTCAACAACTAATGATTCGAACAAAGTTTTTGAAACAGAGTCAAAGTTTTGTCCGCACTCAAGCGCCCACTTATTATAATCTAAGGCTGATTGTTCTTCCATTTGAGAAGCGAGTTTGAGCATTTCTTTTACATCATGTATATTCTTTACAGGATGCGCAACATCCATTTTTACTTCACCGCCGAGAAACAGTATTCTCTCAGCAAGTTTTTCAACATGAATCATTTCTTCTATTGCAGTACGCTTAAAAATATTAGCTAATAGATCATAACCCTGATCATCTAGATGAAAATGAAAATACATGTACTGATGTACTGCTGCCAGCTCGTCTGCAACAGCTTTGTTTAATAATTCGATACTTTTTTCTTTCATAATTTTATATTTATAATTTATAACACTATTTATATTTCAGCATAAATGCTAGCTGAAATCTTTTGCAAGTTCTTTAATATCTGGTTTATTATTGTTTTCCTTTAACTTTAAATTATTTTCATTATTTTGCTTTATTCTAGACATAACTACAGTCCCAATAACTCCAACTGTAATAACTATCACTTTAACATTAAAAACTTCAATAAATAAAAAAACCGAAATAGAAATCATAATCCACATAATTGCTATAGAAAATATTTTCGTTCTTAAACTCATCCCATTCCTGAAGTTACGAATATACTTTCCTAAGATTTTATGATTTACTAGCCAACTGTAGAGACGCTCTGAGCTTCTTACATAAAACCATGCGGTAAGTAAAAGGAAAGGTGTGGTAGGCAATCCGGGTACAACTATTCCTAATATACCTAAAAACAAGGATATTGAACCAAACAATATGAATAATAATCGTTTAAGCATTTAATACTAGTCTTTAAATAGATTTTTTCTTATTTTTTTAAATGTATCTTTCAAGAACAACTCGATATTTTTCATTTCATCATGTGAGGCTTCATCAAAATTCTTCAGAATTTCGTAAAGTTTTGATTTCATTTCTTGTAGATTTTTTGCTTCTCTTTCCAACTCCTCTTCAAGATATTGCTTCGCTTTCTGTTTTTCAGAGTTTTCCGAAATCAGTCTATTGATTTCAATAATGGCGTTTTCTAATATCTTCTTGATATACAGTTTTCTCATAAGAATTTCAAATATAAAAATTTTATAGGACTTCTACAAATTGATTTTCATTTTTCTACAATGTTCATACCCTATTTCAAAGAGTTCTTCATTATTTTTGGTATCAAGGATATTATATTTTGTAATTCCTTTAGGTTCTATATACACATCTACCTTTGACTCAACATATTTCTGATTAAAATTTACTCCTAATTGAAAGGTTCTGGCAGCGATTTTTAACATATTATCTAGTTTTTCCGCTTTTTCAATCGGGTGAATGTTTACTGCAATAATCTTTGAACATCTTCTTATTAAAGGTTTTATCGGTAAATTGTCTAATAATCCTCCATCGACATAAGATTTTTTGTTATACATTATAGGACTAAACAAAACAGGAATTGATGAAGACGCCATAACGAGTTTATATAAAGGACCTTTACAATGATATTCAATAATGCCTTCATTAAGGTTTGTAATTGCCACGTAAAACGGGATTTCAAGATCCTCAATTTTTTCTGATTTTATATCTTCTTTAAGAGTATTTTTAAGTTTATCAAGACTAAAGAATCCATCAATAGGTAAATGCATTCTTGTAAAATCGGCAAGTTTCTTTTTTTTAAGCAATTCAAAGACATCGTGAGGTTCCTTTCCCGATGCAATAAATGCCCCAACAATTGCACCTGCACTTGCTCCAGAAATAATATCAGGATAAATACCTTTTTCATATAATGCTTGCAACACACCCAAATGAGCAAAACCTCTTGTTCCTCCTCCACTCAAAGCTATTCCTATATTGTACTTCTTCATACATTAATAATTATTATTACAATATAAACCAAAAATGTATAAAACAAAAATATATTAGGATTTTTTAAATAAAAATTATGAAATTAGTAACTTTGTATAAAAAATAATTCATGCGATGAATGCGATAAATACTAAAGTAAAGAGAATTATGAAAAGGACATTTATTGTTTTCATATCAATAGTATTAGTGCTTCTTACTCTTCCTTTTTTAATTAATGTTTCGAAAGCAGAGAAGCATACTGAGAATCCATTTGAAAACAGTTGTTTTAGAGAAATAAACAATACTATTATTCATTATAGGTATTGGCCAGCTGCAGAAAAAAATAAAAAAGGTGAGTGGATTATGCTGATTCATGGATTGGGTGGATCAACTTATTCGTGGGAACTAAATTCATCATATTTTGCAGACCAAGGTTATGACGTAATCGCTGTTGACGTTCCCCCATTTGGCTATAGTGATAGAGATCCAGATCTAAACCATTCTACGGATAACAGAGCTAGACTACTTATAGAACTGATGAAGAGTATTGACGAAGAAAACAAATGGTATTTGGTTGGTCATTCAATGGGAGGGGCAATTGTTCTAGGGATGGGAATAATTGACACAGTGCTAATTGAAAAGATTGTCTTTGTTGCTCCTGCATTATTTACGGAATTAAAAAATGAGAGGAGTCTATCAAAGCTCTTACTTATGTTTAAACCTTTTGAAAGAGTTATGGCTGCTGTAGGAGAACAGTTTTACATAAAGCCCAATAAAATAGAAGAGTTTTTGTTTTCATCATATGGGCAAGCGCCAACTCAAAAGCAAGTTGATGAATACTATAAAGCATTAAAGGTTCCGGGTACAGCAATTGCATTTATAAGGGCTTTCACAAAATCTAAAGTTACCACTCCTCTTTACTGTAGTAATTTTCATAAAAAATCATTAGTAATTTGTGGGGAGCACGACACTTGGGTACCATTCGATATGATTAGTGAAACTCTTGAGAAGATTAATCCTGAGGATATAATAATAATTGAAAATGCCTTTCATTGTCCAATGGAAACTCACGATGAGGTATTTAATAAAATTGTTATCGATTTTCTAAACTCTGAATAATATTATTCTCAGGAGACTATTTCCAACAGTTCCTTTTCATATTTATCAACGATATGATTCCATTCATACAATTTATGATATTGTTCTAGTTCGTTGATAGGTATAAGGTAATTATTACAAAACTTTTCATTATAGAATGCTAGAATTGTGTCAGCCAACATTCTGCAATTTTTCTTTTCAACTATTTCTCCGTTATAACCTGATTCTATAAGTTCCTTATTTTTACTAACATCTGTTGTAATAACATATTGTCCACAAGCTAAGGCTTCGAGCATAGCAATACTCATTCCCTCGTTTAAAGAAGGTAATACTGTTAGTGAACCCGACTGATACTGCTCTCTCATTTCTTCTTTTGTCAACCAAGACTTAAAACTCACAATGTTTTGGAGATTATTTCTATCCACAAAGCTCTGCATTTTCTTTCTAAGAGCTCCATCCCCAAGTATGTTTACTTTAAAATAAGGCAATTTTTCTGAAACTAGATGAACTGCTTTTAGGAATGTCATTGGATCCTTTTGTTTCACAAGTCTGCCTGGAAAAATAAGAGTGAATGTTTTATTTCTTTTGCTATAATCTGGACAAAAAAACTTGCTATCCCACCCGTTATAGATAACAATGTTCTTCTTTTCATGTTTTCTTCCTAGAAATGCATCAATATTCTCTTTCATTTCTTCTGATTGGAGAAAGTTTTTTGCTGATTGCAAGCAAATATTTCTAATCCAATGATAAGTAAAAACATGATACCATAACATCTGTTCTGGGAAAAACCATGGAATATCATGACCATGGGATAATATAGTGTATGGAATTCCAAAATTATTTTTCACAGTATGTGCGACTTCGCCACCAGGGAGTGCAAAATTAGCGAAACATAAATCATAAGACTCTAGAACTAAATGCTTTTTAAGAAATTTTTTGCAGGCGAACATCCATGAAAGCATTTCGACAGGATTAGATTTATAGATTTTTTTCCTCTTCGATTTAAGTCTAAATATTTTCAAATTTTCTTTTAAATCTGCCTCAGGTTCACCTTCAAACCATGTTGTAACAACAGTAACTATATGGCCTCTGCGTGCAAGTCCCTCTGCGATATTCGCAGTAACGACACCTGCACCTCCTCCTAAAGGAGGATATTCATAATTCAGGACCAATAATTTCATAAAAAAAAGATTTGCGCAAATTTAGCATTTTTAGTTAATAAATGCGACCGACTTATATGATTTGATATCCTATAGTCGAGATCTTAATATCTGTTTTACAATTTCAGGATGTATATTTCTATGTTCACCAAGCTTGATATATTTTCTTTCCGATAATCTATGGGCTACAATATCAACAATACTTTCGTCAATATTGTAGTCTCTTAATCTTGTTTTAATTCCAACTGCATTAAAAAACTCCTCTGTTTTCTCAATCGCTTTTTGAATAGATTTATTGCTATTTTTCTCTTTGATTTCAAAAACACTATATGCATATTGCAATATTTTGTCATGCTTATATTCCTTCATTACCTCCATTACTCCGGGCAATATAACAGCAAGTGTCTGAGCGTGGTCAATACCGTATAAAGCAGTAAGTTCATGTCCAATCATGTGTGTACTCCAATCGGTTGGCACTCCGCATGATAGAAGCCCATTTAATGCCATTGTTGCTGTCCACATAAAATTAGCATTCAATTCATAATCTGAACGATTTTCAAGAAGTTTCGGACCTATTTCAATTAGTATTTTAAGAAGGCTTTCTGCATATTTATCTTGAACCATCGCCTGCAAAGGGTATGTCAGATATTGCTCTATTACATGGACATAAGCATCCACAATTCCATTTGATATTTGAATATCTGGCAGGGAAATCATTGTTTCAGGATCAAGAATACTAAAAACGGGCATAACAAAAGGACTTCCGAAGGCTAATTTTTCGTTGCTTAATTTTCGTGTTATTACAGAACTTCCATTCATTTCAGACCCGGTTGCAGGCAATGTTAGAATAGATCCTATTTTTAGAGCACTTTTTACTTCTGCATTTTTCGAAAGAATTTCCCATGGATCAACATTCTCAAACTTTGCTGCAGCAGCAATAAATTTCACTCCGTCGATTACTGAACCTCCTCCAACAGCTAGAATAAAATCAACACTTTCGTTCCTGCATATATTAACGGCTTTCATTAAGGTTTCGTACGATGGATTTGGCTCGATACCTCCAAACTCAATGTAGTCGTATGCTTGAAGATGATGGGTCACTCTTTCATAAATACCGTTAGATTTAATACTTCCCATTCCATAAGCAAATAGAATTTTGGAATAAGGTTTTAATAATTCAGGTAATGTTTCGATTTGATCTTTTCCAAATACAATTCTAACAGGATTATAATATTGAAAATTTTTCATTTTTTTTCTGTTTTTTTACCGAACCAATTATAACCTCTAGCAATAAAGTAAAAGCCAAGAATAATGAAAGGTACACTTAGTAGTTGTCCCATTTTTATTGCTTCAGTCCAACCTTCAAATTCTACCTGTTCTGTTTTGGTAAACTCGACAAGATATCGGAAAACAAAAAGGACTATTAAAAACCAGCCAAGGAAAGTTCCATCTTTCCATTTTTTTACAAACTTCATATATATTACATAAAACACAAAGAACATAAGAAAATAAAAGATAGCTTCGTACAATTGAGTTGGATGCAAAGCTTCTTCGCCAAGTCTCTTAAAAACGAAAGCCCATGGGACTGATGTTTCCACACCAACTATTTCAGAATTCATCAAATTGCCTACCCTTACAAAACTTCCCGCTAGTGGGACAATCAATGTAGCTCTGTCGAGCATTCCGAGGAATGAAATCTTTTGTTTTTTTGCAAATAACCAGACTGCGAGTAATATCCCTACAGCTCCTCCATGACTGGCAAGACCGCCTTCCCAAACTTTTAAAATCTGCAATGGATTAGAAAGATAGTATACAGGATCGTAAAACAAGCAATGACCTAACCTCAACCCTACTATTACGCCAACAATGACGTAGATCGCAAATTTATCAATTAGTTCCTGTTTAAAGCCTTCCTTTTTCATTACTCGTGATAATACCAAGTATGCCAGTAAAAAGCCAAAAGCCAGCAGAAATCCATACCATCTTATACCTCTATCACCTAGATAAAACATTACGGGATCAACGTCCCAAATAATTTGAGTCAGTATCATAACAAATTTATTATCGGGTAAAAGTAGTAAAAATGTTTTATTTGAAAAATAATGAAGTCTTATATTATTGTTAATCTCTCATTAAATGCACTGCACCTTTAATTTCGTATTCTACATCGTCTAAACCTACTGCATTAATTATATAGTAGTATACTCCTGTGCTTGCATTTGTTCCTCCTTTCATTTTGCCATTCCATCCTGCTTCTTCGTCCTGCCAATTAGTCCATTCAAATATTACATTTCCCCATCTGTTTATAATCGTTCCATTAAAGCTTTTTAGAGTTTGAGCTTTAACCTGAAGAAAATCATTTATGCCATCCCCGTTTGGAGTAAATACATTTGGCATCTCAATTTTACTTTCATTATCAACGAAAATGCAAAAATCCAAATAAGCAGTATCGCGACATTGTTGTAAATCTCGGTTCATAATAATTAGGAAAGGCTGATAACACCCTGGTTCAGTATAAATATGTTGAATTTGAGCATCACAACTGGTAAGAGTTTTCCCGTCTCCAAAATGCCAAACACATCTACGTCTGACGCCGTCATAAAATGAATTATTATTAAATAGCACCTGTGCTTCAGGAACAACAAGGTCTTCTAGTTTAACAGATGCATCAATATCAAATTCGGCTTCGAGTATTCCTGCTGTTTCAATTTCAATTTGAAGTAAATCCGTACAATTTGCAGAGCCAAAAGTATTTAAATAATAATTGTACCAAGTCTGATTAAGCGTTCTATAAGATGCGATTACTTCATATACACCAGCAGGCAGATTATAAACACTAGTAATAGATGAACCTGCTCTTGGACCAATAGTTAGATGCTGCCATTGAAAGGCTGTTGTTGAAAGTGTGTCGACAAAGATAATTGCTCCTCTTTCCAGTGCACATGTATCGCTTGCTATCTGAACAAAAAAATCAGGAATTTGAGGTTCATATACTGTATCAATACTTATTAAACTGTTACAACCCCAAAAGTTTGTTGTCATAAGACTTACTCGGTGAGAATCATCACTATTATCCCAGTATACAAAATACCTGTAATTCCCACCCATATCATTAGGAGGCAAAACACTATCAACAATTCCTGAATAGAAATTCCATGAATATTGTTGCAGACTGTCTTCAGCAGCCGATAATGTAGCAACTTCTCCAAAACATTTAGGTGGGACAATATTAATTTGAGAATTTGGTACTCTCGCAAACACAACTTTAATTGTATCATGATCCGTACAACCATTGGAATTATCTTCTGTCCAGATTAGATTAAAGTATGGATAAGAGGCATTCCCAGTATTCAAGATTTGAGAATTGATTTGTGCATTAGGACTATTTATATCACTAAATGTTACAAGATTTGAGGATGGAGTACTCCATACACCTGTTCCGAATGATGTTACTGCATTCAACTGTCCTTGATATCCACAAAATAAAGTATCCATACCTGCATTAGCATTTGGTATTTCAATAAAATGAATCCTAAGAGGTCCTGCGGTATCTGTGCAGAAATCTGGCTGGAAAGTTGGACCATTGGCAGCAATCCAATAAAAGTCGTGATAACCGAATGTAGCAACCTGCACCCACGTATTATGACTGTTCGGATTACCATAAACTGGGTCGGCATCTGTCATGTTCCACCAGTAACCAGTAATTCCAGTGCCTGGATTCTGTGCTCTTAGGTTATTGAATCGAAGTCCGCATGCAGTAGAGTCAGCCTCATCAGTAAGAATTATTGCTTGAGGGATTCTCCAGAATGTTATCTTCACAGTATCCATTGAAGTGCAAGACAGTAAATGTGTTTGTGCGGCATTGCTTTCCATCCAGACAAAATTTCGAGGTCCATAATTTGCAACGCATACACTTGCAGTTGGATTATCAAAATCACTATTCATAAACTGAGCTCCATTGTCAAGCCAAGAGCCGATGAATCCAGGAGACTCTGCTTCGAGTTCTGTACAAGGTCCACAAACATTCTTGTCTTCTCCTGCAAAAACTACAGGAATTTCAACAAACTCAATTCTAACAGTATCTGTAGAATAACATGATGTAAGATATGCATTATTTTCTCTGAATCTAAAAACCCACTGTCCGTAATGCGACACTGTAACTGCTACTGAATCTCCATATTGAGGAGAAATATCTGCAGATGCAGCAGGATCAGGTCTAGTATAGACTGACCATAAACCTGTGGGAGTATATGACTGAGTGTATGGGAAACTAAAAACTGCGCCAAGATTATAATCATTGCCACAAACGGCATTGTCTAGTCCTGCATTTGCAACGGGCTGTTTATAAAATGTAATCCACATTGTATCCACAGAACTACATCCATAGTTTGTCATAATCCATAAAAATGGAGCCCTTACGTGGGCAGAATCTCCATAACTTCCTGTAGGATTAATACAAAGTGTTGCGTTGGGGAGATTAACATCATCGATATTATAAATCAGATTTGTATTTACCCATCTTCCTATTGCCCATCCTGAACCTGTAGTATCAGCAGCGAATGTAATACAATTACCACAAACTTCATTTTCGTCAATAGCACCAACACTAGCTATGGGTTTTCTCGAAAACACTACATTTTGAGTAGCAGAAGTAAAACATTGTACTCCTTGAGACTGAAAAACTTCAGTCCATACAAACTGAACTTCGCTATATAAACCAGAATAATTTGGAATAGAAACAAGTGTAAACGGACTATTTATTCCCTGATGATAGTATGGAGCGGGATTCATCAGTTCTCCGTTAATAAATGCACTCCAACTACCGGGACCATTGACATTGTGTACTAATAAACTATAAGTAACTCCGCAAACAGTATCAAATGGATTTGTAATAGTTGGTGCTGGAGTTTGAATGAATGTTACCGTAACTTGATCTGTAGTTGAGCAACTACCGACAGATTCCTGCCATGTAAAAATATGTTGTCCATAAGAAGAAACGTTAACCTCAGCATTCGGGCTAGTATTCGGCAAAAAACTGTATGGACCACTCCACTGACCAACTGATTGACCTGGCAAACTAAATATAGCATTCAGGTTTGTTGAATTACCGCAAACTGCAAAATTTTCACCTGCAAATGCTGAAGGAGTTGGATTAAAATCGACAGCAACAGTTGCTGTACCATAACAAGGACCATCATAAACATTCCAAGAAAAATTCACTGTTCCTGGATTTTGCACAACTATACTAATATCATTGTCGAAAATTGAATTCCCATTTATTGGAAAAAAAGGTGCATCTGCCACCCAGCTCCCGTACATTCCTACAGGAGCAGCTTCTGCACTCAAATCTATTTCAAGACCGCAAGTTTCAAGATTTCCATGATTTATGATTGCAGGAGGACTTACATACCATACAACCGGTGTTCCCTGACTTTGCGAATAACATGGATCAAAAACATCAACATGAAAATTCAGCATTTCATCTCCCGCAATTGCAGAAATGTAATAAATCTGACCTAATTCCAATCCTGGGATATCATAAAAACAAAAAGTAGGCACAGAATTAATCGCAAAAGGCACAGCAGGGTATGAACCGGAATGCAATACAAACTCATAAGTATCATTAGCATCAAGTATCTGATTGTCGTTATGAGCAACCATATCTGTGCAGGCTCCATCGCACAAGTTTATTATTTGCAAGCTAGCCATAGTTCCGGAAAAGCTTGCACAACCACAATCAGTAAAACCATTAAAAACATATTCACTACAAGCACTATGTATATCGGTAATTGTCAAGCTATATCCCGAAGGTGAGGGAAATGATTCGCTATATTGACCATTGTATTCCTGAGAGTTAACTAAAAAAGTAACTGACTCTCCAATACTATTTAGTACATCAAATTCAACTAAATATTCAGTATAAATATCATTACATTCATTATCAGAGAAATTATAAATATTAATGATTTCATAAACTGTAACAGTGGTTTGTGCAGCATCACTACAAGTACCATTTTGAACTGAATATGAAATTGTATGTGTTCCTTCACCAGCTGCCTGGGGGCTGAAAACATTATTTGACATTCCTTGTCCAGACCACATACCACCAATTGACCCAGCTGTCATTACAACAGGTGCATTATTTATGCATAAAGGTCCGACAGGTGTAATAGTTGCATCAACATCGGCATATACCACTATAGTTATTTGATCTGAATCAAAACAAACACCGTTGGTAATGGCATAAGTAATTATATGATTGCCTGCTCCTGCAATAGATGGATTAAAACTTCCATTAGAAGAGTTTGTTATACCTTGTCCAGACCAAGTTCCTCCGGTCATAGCTGCTTGAATTTGAATTGGGGAATCTGTTATACAAAATGGTCCAACCGGAGTAATCGTAGCATCAACAGCAGCATCTATATTAATCTGAATCTGATCGGAATCTGAGCATGCTCCATTTACTATTGAATAGTTTATGATATGAGTGCCGGGTCCTGCAACTGAAGGACTATACAATCCTGTATTAGGATTAACAATTCCACTGCCCGACCATGTTCCACCTGTCATTGCGGCAGAGAGATTTATGTTTGAGGAGGAACTACAAAGTGTATTTACTGGAGTAATTGTTGCATCAACAACTGAATTCACTACAATTGTTATTTGATGTGAGTCGTGACAAGCTCCGTTTGTAATGCTATAATTAATATTATGGTTTCCAACACCTGCCGAAGTAGTATTGAATGTTCCGGTGCTAGTATTCGTAATCCCATTTCCAGACCAAACTCCTCCTGGACTTGCAGCCTGAAGATTAACAATTCCCTGAGTTAAACAGTATGGTCCTGTAGGTGTAATTGTAGGATTTGAGTTATTATCAACCTGAATAATTATTTGATCTGTATCGGAGCACGCTCCATTAACAATTGTATAGGATATTGAGTGCTGTCCTACTCCTGCAATTGCGGGATTAAAAGTCCCATTTGAAGCACTAGTAATACCATTTCCTGTCCAAGTTCCACCAGACATAGCAGCATTTAGATTAATTGCCTGTCCAGAAACACATTGAGAGCCAACAGAATTTATACTGGCATTTACCTGTGCATCAACAATAAGATTAGTACTGGCTATTCCTGTACAGCCATGACTGTTAGTAACTGTAACATTATATTGACCTGAATGACCGGGTTGGGCATTGTTAATCACAGGATTTTGACTAGTACTGCTAAAAGACTGTGGTCCAGCCCACTGATATGATGTGCCACCGGAAGCATTTAGATTTATATTCTGACCCTGACAATAAGGTCCTGTATTGGATGCTTGTGAGACCGGTGAGGGACTAACTGAAACAGTTGCAGAGGAGGATGCAGTGCACCCGTGCGAATTGGTTATAGTTACTGAATATGTATTTGGCTCAGATACTGTAATTGTTTGTGTGCTTGCCCCTGTTGACCAATTATATGAGAAGCCTGAGCCTGCATTAAAGGTATGTGCCTGATTACTACAAATAGAGACATTTGGACCAATATTAACAGTTGGATTTGGATTGACTACAACTGTTGTAGACAATACTTCTTGTCCACACACGTAGGTTACAGTAGCTGTATAAACAGTTGTTTGGGTTGGTGATACATTAATTCCTGTCTGGCTTGTTGAACCAGTACTCCATAAAACGCTCGTGTGTGATGGATACTGTGAATTTATATTTAGTTGAATATTTGCTGATTGTCCTTGACAAATTGGTCCTGAATTAGCAATTGATGTACTAATCTGACATGGGGGATGAATCTGAATAACAAATTCATCAGAACCATCGCATGGGCAGCCACTTTCAACGTATAAAATTATTGTTGTAATATTTGTTGAACCGGTAACATGAGCATCAAAATTAAAAGTTGTACACATTTGACCGGCAGGAATAACAATACTTGTGGGCAAGGCAGGACTATAATGCGTACCAGCTTGGGCTGTCCCTCCAACAGTATAGTGTATTGTCATTGGTTGGTTGATATTTGAATCATCAGTACGGCAAAAAGTTATATTATTGTTACATCCTTGCATAACCGGTAAGCCTGGTGCCCAATTATTTGCTGCAGTAATATCAACACCATCACCGGATGAAAAACTGCCTCCTTCGAGAAATACCGCTGAATCGAAGGCATTGTCTCCAACGTCTGCAATAGCAATCTTAATTGTATATGTAGAACAAGGTGTTACTGCTGCAACTGCAGTCAAAGGCACTGTAAATCCATCATATTCAATGTTAATTGTTGCGGGACTCCAATTACTCACATAGTATTGACTATTAGTATAATGGTTAACATTATTTATACTAACAGGAATATTTGTTCCGGGCAATCTAGCAATATTGTAATTATTATAATTTTGTGGACCACCTGAAATAAAAAAAGCAAATACATCATTATAACTTGAGCCCGCATATTCTGGGTACTCTTCACTACCAAACACATATCGAAAAGCAAGTTGATCGGATGCAGGAATAAAATTAAATTGTAGAACAGCCGCATCTCTAGTACCACCTATAATTGTGTTTAATGTGGCATCTCCTGGAGTTCCAAAATTTGTAGTACGACTTCCTGAAGTATTAGGACCTACAGCGTCTGTAACTTTTCCTGTGGCAAGAATTACACCATGATCTAATCCTATAAGGTTTTGAGCATTGGAAAAATAACCCCTAGCATTAGCATGTCCAGTATAAGTAACATTATGAGCACTCAGGCAACCTGAAATCAAAACATCTTGAACTAACTGCTGAGGATTATATAAACTTGTACTAACATTAAGATTATTCTTATTTTGGAGGTTTTCAGGCTGATTATTAGAAATATTTAAATTAAAATATCCTGCATCAGAAGGCTCGGGAAACCAAAATCTGCCAATAATTGTTTTTTGCGATAAATTTATAGAATTATCAGAAACGAGTAATAGTTTTCCTTCAGTTCCATTGTAAACTTCACAATTTAATAGAACGAATTCATGATCTTCATTTTCATAATAAGCTGCAATTCCAAACATTTTCGATTCTGCAAAGCTGATTTCAATACTTAAATTCTGATTATTACCTACATTAAATACAAAATAAGCGCTAACATCCTGATAATCTCTGTTGCAGTCTAATTCTGGGATATCATTTGAATTTGAAAGATCAGAAAAATCATAAGCCATAATCATACTCTGTCCATCGTTTGGCACATAGACCGGTGTTAAGAAATTATTGCTTAATTGATTCTGAGAATAAGATAATATACTGATATATAACAATATATTAAAAAAACCAATAAAAATAAAGATTTTTCTCATTGTATGTACGTTTTAATTTCCCTCCTTAATTGCCTGCAATATACTTATTTTTTTTAAGTGTAAGAAAAATTCACCCAATTTTTTTATACAAATAAAATATAACGCAAGCCATATGGATTTAATCGAAATACTTATTGAATATTTTACTTATTTAGTAAAATTATTTGCAAACAAAAAACATTTGTTATTATGTTTAGTAATTTTTGAATATTCTGATTGTATTTGTATTTTTGAAAAATATTATGAATACCAAACCATTAGCGGAACGTTTGCGACCAAATAATTTTGATGATTATGTTGGACAGGAACACCTCACGGGTAAAGGGGCTCATTTACGCAAAACTATAGAAAACGGAAAAGTACACTCAATGATTTTTTGGGGTCCACCTGGCGTTGGCAAGACCACTCTAGCAAAAATTATTGCGAATAATTCGCAGCGAAAGTTTTATACTTTAAGTGCTGTAAATAGTGGAGTTAAGGATGTAAGAGAAGTGATTGAAAAGTCTTCAAATAGTAAATTATTTTCTATTTACAATCCAATTTTATTTATTGATGAAATACACCGGTTCAGTAAATCTCAGCAGGATTCTCTATTAGGTGCTGTTGAAGACGGAACTATTACTCTTATAGGAGCAACAACTGAGAATCCGTCATTTGAAGTAATATCTCCTCTATTATCTAGGTGTCAGGTCTATATACTTAAGAATCTGGATATTAAGGATCTTGATATTTTGATTGACAATGCAATAACTAAAGATACGGAGCTTTCAAGCTTAAATATCCAAATCAAAGAAAGAGATGCTCTATACAGATTTTCAGGCGGAGATGCGAGAAAACTATATAATATAATTGAATTGATTTGCAGTTCAACGGATAAAACCAAAATTATTATTGATAATAAAACTGTTGTAGATAAACTACAGGAGAATATTGCAATTTATGACAAGTCGGGAGAACAGCACTATGACATTATTTCTGCATTTATAAAATCTGTTAGAGGTTCTGATCCCGATGCTGCGGTATATTGGCTTGCTAGAATGCTAGAAGGCGGTGAGGACATCAAATTTATTGGGCGCCGTCTTATTATTTTGGCTGCTGAAGATATTGGACTTGCCAATCCTAATGCACTTTTAATGGCAAATACATGTTTTGATGCAATAAATAAAATCGGAATGCCAGAAGCGAGAATAATTCTATCGGAATGCACCATTTACCTTGCAACTAGTCCAAAAAGCAACTCTGCATATGCAGCAATCGACGAGGCTTTGGCTACTGCAAAAAAAACAGGCAATTTACCTGTACCTTTACATTTGAGAAATGCCCCAACAAAACTTATGAAAGATTTGAACTATGGCAAAGGCTATAAATATTCTCATTCTTTCGCTGGAAACTTCAAAGAACAGCAATACTTACCTGATGAGATAATCAAATCTCAGTTCTATATACCTGGACAAAACAACAAGGAAGATTCAATAAGAATATTTCTAGAAAATCGTTGGAAAGAGAAATATTAGTAGCCAAATATCAATAGCAATGCTGCTGCAGTTCGACCGGAATTACGAATGGTTTTTTTGTTTGAATTATACGAGCTAATAAAGTCAGCGTTCTTATCGGCGTTCTCGTTTAGGATTATTTCAACAAGTTCGTATGCATATACCTCAGCGAGTTCAGTAAATCCATAATGTTTCAGTCCTGCTATTAAAAAATACATCAAGATTGGATCTATCTCAGAGTTGATAAACTCAAGATATTTTGTTGTATCTGTCAATATATCTAAATAATGGTTCGCATAAACATTAGCTATTTCGGGGCTTGCCAATGCAGTCCATAATGCGAAAGCTCCTGCATTATCGCAAACTTGCTGAGTTCCGTCCGATATTTTCTTCTTAATATATCTCTGCTGTTCATTACAAAAAAAGTATTCATTAAAATCTGCACGAATTTTTTCTCTTTCAGCATTATACTTTTCAATTTTATTCTCGTCATGCAAAGACTTTGATATTTGCATCATACTAAACTTTTCAGAGTATAATAATGAATTAATCACAGGAGATTCATATCCTTCTGAGTCTTCGCACCAGCCATTACCTATGCTGTCTCTGTTTTCATACCAATGTTGATGATATCTTTCTACAGATGAAAATAAACGAATTAGATGTTGTCCATCTTGCAGTACAGAAAATAAACTCCACAAGTTCCATGCTGCCATAGGAAATTCATTTAAAACTACAGTATTATATTTTTGATAATCATACGGATAAACTCGCATTGGAAGCGATCCATCTTTATTCTGAAATTTCATTAATGATAGAAAATGATGTAATGACAAGCTAGGGTCGAAATTCAACATTGCAGTAGAATAAAACCAAGAATTGTCTGTAATAAAATAATCTGATTCAGAATTATTTTCACTAATAAAGTAATAATTCTCCATATGATATGCAGGACTTCTTAAATTATGGATTAGAGTCTGTAGTGCTTTAACTGATAACGCATTGAGCATATTGTTGGGATATTTAGGCAAACGATGAATATACTGTTCCCATAATTTCTCATTTCTTTCGAAGTATTTTTCAGGATTAAGCATCGCATCATTTGCTACCTCGGCATCCATCTTTGAGTCACGTGTAAAATACTGGGCGAAACTCATTACGAGCTTTAAGGAATCTCCCGAACTTAGAACAACATTCGCATTGTCAGAAAATTCGTAATGTTTTTCAGAATAATTTAGTTCAAAATCTCTATCGACTCTTAGTCTGACTAATGCAAATAGGTCTTTGTTATCTATATAATCAAATTTCCACCCATTTGCGAATTGGTTTCCTATTCCAATATCCGGGAAAGCTTCTCCATCAACACTCATCGCAACATTTATTGCAGTATCCGAAATATTTATAATATATGCCTGCACTAAGAGTGAACGTCCTGAAATAAAAACCATTTCTATTTCGAAAAAGCAATTATCAAAAGAATACCTATAACCAATTTTTCCAGGATATTGAAGGTATTCTTTATTAATGGCATTTTTGAAATTAAGCTTACTATTGTTTACTTTAACAGAAAAATCAATCATTCTTCTTCCAATCCATTTACCAGTCATTATAGAATAAGGTCCGGAAAAACCCGTTTTATATTCATTATCATATTGATCTGAAAGCGAGAATCCAAACCATGCACCAAAACTATTGAAATATCTCCCTTTCTGAATGGCATCATCAGGAGTGTATTTTACATTCATTAATTCCTGATAATTATATATGTCTGATTGTGCATTAAGGGAAAGAGAAGAACTTGACATGTAAAGCCAAAATAATAATAAGACTGACACTATTATTTTCATATTGCAAAAGATTAGAATTGCAATGTAGCAAAAATCAAGCATAATTATAAAATGGAGAATTAAAATCTCACAAAAAGTTTCTAAAAAAAGAGTTTTTTAATTTTTCTTTCCCTGATTGGGCGACAAAATTCGTAGACGCGTATGTTTCAGACAAAATTTTTCACAAAGATGTGCAGGTTTAATTCCTTTCCCGTGCCATTATTAAAGGATGAATTTGTTTATTATTTTTCAATTCAAATCACAGTCCAATCTATAATTTCAATATTATGTTTTTCAAGGTATAGGTTTGCTAGGGAAAAATGTTTACATCCAAAAAAACCATTATACGCACTTAAAGGACTTGGATGAACTGCTTTTAATACTAAATGTTTTTCTGTATCAATGAGTTTTTCTTTATTTTGAGCATATCGTCCCCAAAGTAAAAAAACAAGATTCTCACGTTTTTCGCTTAAAGTCGATATTACTTTATCTGTAAAAGTTTCCCAACCTTTATTTTGATGACTTCCAGCCTGATGTGCGCGTACAGTAAGAGTTGCATTCAAAAGAAAAACTCCTTGTTTTGTCCACGTGGAAAGATTTCCATGTTCGGGTATTGTAACTCCAAGGTCAGAATGTAATTCCTTAAATATATTTATTAAGGATGGAGGCTTAGGAATTTCTTCCGGTACGGAAAAGCATAATCCGTGAGCTTGACCTATATTATGATAAGGATCCTGACCAAGAATTACAAGTTTGACTTGTTCGAAAGGAGTTTTATTAAAAGCAGCAAATATCTGATTTCCCGGAGGAAATACTGAATACTTCTTTTTTTCATCGATTAAAAACTCTTTCAGCTTAAAAAAGTATTCCTTTTCAAACTCGTTTTTCAGATGAGAATACCAAGATTGATCTATTTGCACATTTGAGTTCATTCGTTTTTCTAGCAAAGATAAAATAATTTCAGAAGTTGAAATATTTAGATGCTAAGAAGAAGCATTATAAAAAATCA
>OBJA01000082.1_pt1 | contig 96925 bp, 79 predicted proteins | sample 1519751 | NCBI WGS metagenome assembly OBJA01 (sample SAMEA3881238, study PRJEB22517) | soil metagenome | biome: lake sediment; feature: soda lake sediment; material: sediment, water from around vicinity | place: India | collected 2013-12-23 | depth 3 m | reverse complement strand
GTTGTAATCAAAGCAACTTTAATACCACCGGCAACGAGTGAGGGAGAAATATCACCTGCAACTTCAATTGCGTTAAAAGCGCCAATCATACCAATAACTGTTCCAAGGAACCCAAGCATAGGAGCAAGTGCAATAAACAGTGCAATCCAGCTCAAACCTCTTTCAAGAAGGCCTGCCTGTACGCCGCCATATGAAATAATCGATTTTTCAACTACATCGATTCCATGATCAGCCCTGTCAAGACCCTGGTAGAAAATACTTGCAACCGGACCGCGTGTCTTACGGCACACATCCTTTGCAGCTTCAATACCGCCAGTTTCAAGAGCCTGTTCAACATTTGCAAGAAGTTTTTTAGTATTACTTGTAGCAAGATTCAGATAAAGCACTCTTTCAATTGCGAAAGCCAATCCAAGGATCAATGCAACCAATACAAACGACATAAACATCGGACCACCTTCAATAAAAGTCTGTTTCAGCTGGCTGTGCAATGACTGGCCTTCTTCAGCTACGGCAGCACGCTGCTCAACCGGATCAGCTGCAGGACTTGTCTGTTCCTGCTGTACAGCTGTGTCCTGACCAGCTGGAGTATTCTGTGCAACGAGAGCATTTGTTGCAATAAAAAACAGCATTCCACACAATGCCATTAATGCGAATAGTTTTTTCATGATTAATTTTGAATTTTAATTAATACTTTCTTGATTTTTATTACTTGTATTTTACAAATTTCTAATTTTTCAGCAAATAACATGTTTTCCTGTGAAATAATCAAATATACGACTTAAAAATTTTAATCATTCTATACTTTTTTAAGAACTTTTTTCTTTATACCAGCATAAGGTTCATTTTAAAAGAATCATGATCAAATCTACCAATAGATCTATATTATGAAAGACCTTGAAGTAGAACGAACTCCTGCATTAAAGTAACTTATGATTTTATTTAAGAAGATACAACAGTCAATATTACTTTTAAAAGAACTTTCCCCTTTCTCTTCCCCCTCTCCGGCTCAATAATATGCCAGGCTTTTCATTACCGGGCATCAGCCAGCGGAGAGAGGGGGATTCGAACCCCCGGTACCGTTTTGCAGTACACACGCTTTCCAGGCGTGCCAGTTAAGCCACTCCTGCACCTCTCCGGGTTTCCGGCATGCCAGAAAAAACAGGGCGCAAAATAATAAAAATTTGCGAAAAAAATAACGTTAGCTGCTTAATTCACCACGCAGGTTTTTATTCAGATTCAATTTAATTTGTTCCATGGAATAACCCTGCCCCAGAAGGAACATCATCTTCGTTACGGCTGCTTCTGTTGTCATGTCGTGCCCCGAAACCACACCAGCCTTCAAAAGTTCCATACTGGTCTCATAATGCCCCATGGAAACCCTGCCCGCCTGACACTGGGTGACATTCAAAACAATAGTCCCACGTTCAACTGCATTTTTGATACAATCAGTCAGCCACGGCAATGTGGGCACATTACCTGCACCGAAAGTTTCAAGTACAATGCCTTTCAAACCTGAAATATTCATGACCGACTTAAAGACGTTTTCATTAATGCCAGGGAACATTTTCAACACAACAACATTGTCATCAAAACTTGTGCGTACTTTTAGTTTGTCTTCTGCCTGTGGATAGGATATAAATTCAGTGCGGTATACAATGTCAATTCCTGCAGTTGCGAGTGCCGGATAATTCACTGAACGGAACGCACTGAACTGGTCGGCATCTCGTTTTACCGCCCTGTTGCCACGATATAACTCATAATCGAATAAAATACACACTTCAGGGACCATGGCCGACCCGTTTCTTTTTGCTGCCGCAATCTCCACTGCAGTTATAAGGTTTTCCTTCCCGTCGGTACGCAGGGTGCCGATGGGCAATTGTGAACCTGTAAGAATAACCGGCTTATGCAGATTTTCAAGCATGTAGCTCAAAGCTGAAGCTGTATAGGCCATTGTATCGGTACCATGCAAAATGACAAACCCATCGTAATGATGATAGTTCCTTTCAATTGTGTGCGCTATCTCGGCCCAGATGGCAGGGGTTATATTTGAAGAATCAAGGGGAGGGTTAAAAACAATAGTCTGAATATTATAATTGAACTTATTCAGTTCGGGAACTTCCCTTTCGATTTGTTCGAAGTTAACAGGCGATAGTGTACCTGTTACCGGATGCTGGACCATTCCAATTGTACCGCCGGTATAAATTATAAGTATGGAACGTTTAAATTCATCAGGTCTGACCATTTATCCTCATTTAATCAGGCACAAGTTATCAAATATTAAACAAGTTACGTGCATTTTCTGAAGTTATGTCGGCTACTTCTGTTACCGAAACATCATAAATTTTTGCTATTGCCTGGGCAACATAAATCAGGTATGCACTTTCATTGCGTTTACCCCTTTTGGGTACAGGTGTCAGGTAGGGAGCATCAGTTTCAAGCACCAGGTTATGCGCTGAAACGCTTTTAACCACTTCAACCAGGTTCGTGTTGTTAAAAGTTATCACCCCACCGATACCCAGAAAGAAGCCAAGATCGATTACTTTTTTAGCTTCGGCTTCATTACCTGAAAAACAATGAAAGACCCCTTTCAGGTTTCCATCCTGCTGTTCCTTTACAATAGCATATACTTCATCAAATGAATCACGTACATGGACCACTACCGGCAACTGATGTGATTTGGCCAGTTGCAGCTGATGCCTGAAGGCATCCTGTTGTTCGGCAAGGTATGTCCTGTCCCAGTACAAATCAATACCGATTTCACCGATGCCGTAAAACTTCCTTTTGGAAAGCCAGTATTCTACTGCCTCAAGTTCTTCTTTATAATCGGCATCAACTGATGTGGGATGCATTCCCATCAGGGGAAAACACAAATGCGGATAAGCATCATTCAGATCAATCAGACGTTTCACAGAACCTGAATCTATATTGGGCAGTATAATCTTTTTCACATCATTATCATAGGCCCGCTGCAAAACATCGTCTATATCATGCAGAAAATCTTCTGAATAAATATGAGCATGCGTATCAATCAACATATCTTACAGATTTTTGGCAAAAGTAAAAAAGAGTTTTATCCTTAAGCCGTTTTCAATCTTATCAATAGATTAAATTTTCAGGATAAAACCCTTTTAAACAGAACAGTGGAAATTTATTTACACAATTCCCTGTGCCAGCATAGCATCGGCGACTTTCACAAAGCCACCTATATTTGCACCTTTTACGTAATCAACTTTATTCCCCTCCATTTTACCATAGTTCACACAGGTATCGTGAATGGTTTCCATAATCATCCTGAGCCGGAGGTCGACTTCCTCGGCAGGCCAAGAGATACGCATGCTGTTCTGCGACATTTCAAGGCCCGATACTGCAACGCCACCGGCATTGACCGCCTTGCCCGGGGCATAGCTCATGCTGGCAGTAAGGTATTCAGCTGCCTCAGCAGTACATCCCATGTTGGAGGCTTCAGCCAGCAGGTAACAGCCATTTTTTACAAGTTCACGGGCATCCTCAATATCTACTTCATTTTCGGTAGCGCATGGTATTGCAACATTCACAGGAACTTCCCATGGCCGTTTACCGGGAATAAATCGGGCACCGAATTCCCTTGCATAGGGTTCCACCACATCATTATTGCTTGCCCTCAAATCAAGCAGGTAATCCACCTTCTCGTTCTTAATTCCTTCTTCATCATAGATGTACCCGTCGGGGCCTGATATGGTGACAACCTTACCCCCCAGCTCATTGATTTTAGTAATGGCTCCCCAGGCAACATTGCCAAATCCCGATACACTGAAAGTAAGGCCCTCTATATCGAGTCCAAGGCGCTTCATCATATGCTGTGCAAAATATACGGCACCAAAGCCTGTGGCTTCAGGCCTGATACGGCTTCCGCCCCATGACAGCCCTTTGCCGGTAAAAACACCCGTAAACTCATTCCTTAGCCGCTTATACTGACCAAACATATATCCTATTTCACGGCCACCCACACCTATATCGCCTGCAGGAACATCAGTATCCGGGCCTATGTGCCTGTACATTTCATTCATAAACGACTGGCAGAAACGCATGATTTCCCCATCAGATTTCCCTTTGGGACTGAAATCAGACCCACCTTTGCCTCCCCCCATTGGCAGTCCTGTCAAGCTGTTCTTAAATGTTTGCTCAAACCCTAAAAACTTCAGAATGCTCAAGGTCACACTGGCGTGGAAGCGTATTCCACCTTTGAAAGGTCCCAATGCAGAATTAAACTGAACGCGGTAACCTCGGTTTACCTTCACTTCACCAAGGTCATTTACCCAGGGTATTCTGAAAATGATAACCCTTTCAGGTTCAACAATTCTTTCCAGAATATTTGCCTTCTGATAACGGGGATTTTGAAGGTAATAATCCCATACCGATCCTATTACTTCATGCACCGCCTGGTGAAATTCTTTTTCGCCTGGTGTCCTTGATCCAAGTGCATCTATAAAAGCATGAATGTCTGTGTTCATTTCATTTAGTTTTTAATAAAAAGTAAAAATAATCAACTTTTGATTAACAAAACATGATAACCACGGGCGCCAGCAAAGGTTTATAATATTATTCTTCAGCAGGTTATAAATTAGAAAAAGATGTTAAAGAACAGGTACTGACAATCGTCAGGGTTTTGAATACCCGATTTATAAAAGACCACCATGAGACCCGCTGCAGAATATTCACCCAAAAAAAAAGCCCTTCCTGTAAAGGAAAGGCTTTCGGGTATATTGAATTTTCTGATTACATCATTCCACCCATTCCGCCCATGCCACCGTGTCCACCGGCAGGCATAGCTGATTTTTCTTCCTTCTGTTCAACAATCACGGTTTCTGTAGTAAGCAGCATCCCGGCAATTGAAGCAGCATTTTCAAGAGCTACGCGGGCAACTTTTGCAGGGTCGATAACGCCAGCTTCGTAAAGGTTTTCAAATTTGTCGGTACGGGCATTGTAACCGAAATCATCTTTTCCTTCCCTTACTTTCTGTACAATTACTGCACCTTCCTTGCCGGCATTCTCAACGATCTGACGCAGCGGTTCCTCAACAGCGCGCTTGATGATTTCGATACCTGTCTGCTCATCATCGTTCTCACCCTTAAGATCGGCAAGAGAAGCAATGGCACGCAGATAAGCCACACCACCACCAGGAATGATACCTTCCTCAACTGCAGCACGTGTAGCGCTCAATGCATCATCAACACGGTCTTTTTTCTCCTTCATCTCAACTTCTGAAGCAGCTCCTACGTAGATAACTGCAACTCCGCCAGCCAGTTTTGCCAGACGCTCCTGCAGCTTCTCCCTGTCATAATCGGAAGTTGTGGTTTCAATCTGCTTTTTAATCTGAGAAACCCTTGCAGCAATTGTTTCCTGTGCGCCTGCACCATTAACAATAGTTGTATTTTCCTTGTCAACTGTTACTTTTTCAGCTACACCAAGCATATCAAGTGTAGTCTGTTCGAGTTTCATTCCTTTTTCTTCAGTAATCACCGAACCACCAGTCAAAACTGCAAGGTCTTCAAGCATTTCCTTCCGGCGATCACCAAATCCGGGAGCTTTAACAGCACATACCTTCAGTGAGCCGCGCAGACGGTTAACCACAAGTGTTGCCAATGCTTCGCCATCAACATCTTCTGCAATGATCATCAGCGGGCGGCCAGCCTGTGCTGTTTGTTCCAGTACAGGAAGAAGGTCTTTCATGGTGCTGATTTTCTTATCGTGGATAAGAATAAAAGGATTGTCAAGTTCAGCAGCCATCTTCTCAGCATCAGTTACAAAATAGGGAGAAATATAACCCCTGTCGAACTGCATACCTTCAACAACATCAACATATGTATCGGTTCCTTTTGACTCTTCAATTGTGATAACACCTTCCTTATGCACTTTCTGCATAGCTTCAGCAATCAATGCACCGATAGTTTCATCATTATTGGCAGAAATTTTTGCCACCGATTCAATCTTTTTGTAGTCATCGCCAATGGTATGGGCCTGTTCTTTAAGATTGTTAACAATGCTGATAACCGCCTTGTCGATACCACGTTTCAAATCCATTGGATTTGCCCCGGCTGCAACGTTTTTCAAACCTACGGTAATAATTGACTGGGCCAGAACTGTAGCTGTTGTTGTTCCGTCGCCAGCATCATCACCAGTTTTTGAAGCAACTTCCTTTACCATCTGTGCTCCCAGGTTCTCATATGCATCGGGAAGCTCAATTTCTTTTGCAACAGTAACACCGTCTTTTGAGATTTGAGGTGCACCAAATTTCTTTTCGATAACTACGTTACGACCTTTTGGACCCAAAGTAACCTTCACTGCATTGGCCAATTGGTCTACGCCAGCCTTAAGCCTGTCGCGCGCATCGATGTTAAATTTAATCTCCTTTGCCATTTTTATTTACTTTTTTTAATTTTAATTAAGCGATGTACAATACGTCGGTCTGCGACATCAACATATAATCTTCTCCGTCAATATTCAACTCGGTACCGGAGTATTTACCGTATACTACAACATCACCCACATTTAACTGCATGGGCTCGTCTTTTTTGTCGGCTCCGACTAAAACTACTGTTCCTTGCTGTGGTTTTTCTTTTGCTGAATCTGGAATGATAATTCCACCTACTGTTTTTTCCTCGGCATCCTGAGGTTTAACCAGGATTTTTCCTGCCAGAATTTTACCTTTTAGCTCTGCCATTGTTTTTTACGTTTATAATTAAACATTCTTTTCAAAAAATCGACACACAGCCCAATCACAATTTGTACCAAAGACTAACTGCCTGTAAATTTCAGCCGGAAAGAGACAAAATTGCATTTGCCTCTGCTTCAAAACCACAATAAAAAGAATTAAATGATTGAACTACAGTGCCATTACACATAATGACACTAACGCTGACATGCTGGCAGATATTTTACGTATTACTCAAAATGATAATCAGGAATCCCTCTGAAACCAAGAAGAAACACCGACGACTTCATCCTGTTTTTACCCGATAGCTGCAAATCTGTAATTTCCAGCCAGCCATCGGCACATGCCACATTCAGGTAGGTTTGGTCGTCAGAATCAATTGTACCCGGAGATGCAACTTCGTCAGCCATGACATGCTGCGCAAAATAGATTTTACATGGAATGGTCCTGCCGGTTGTTTTATGCACAAGATTTGCCCATGCAGCAGGGTGAGGCGAAAGGCCTCTTATCAGATTTCTTACTTCAGTAGCTGATTTTGTCCAGTCAATCTTGCAGTCTTCCTTAAAAATCTTCGGTGCCGGATTCAGATATTTTCCTGTCACAAGTTCGGCCTGGGGTATGGCTTCCACCTGGCCTGAAGCAAGTGAATCAACAGTTTCAAGCACCAGCTGTGAGCCTGTATTCATCAGTCTGTCGTGCAGTTCACCAACAGTGTCATGCTCTCCAATGGCAGTTTCTCTCTGGAAAAGGATTTTCCCGGTATCCACCTGGTGGTCGAGCAAAAAGGTTGTCACGCCCGATGTCTGTTCTCCATTGATGATGGCCCAGTTTAGCGGCGCTGCTCCGCGGTAGTCAGGCAGAAGTGAGGCATGCAGGTTGAACGTCCCAAGCCGTGGCATATTCCATACAACTTCCGGCAAAATGCGGAAAGCAACCACAACCTGCAAATCGGCATTCAATGATTTAAGTTCTTCAAGAAATACCTGATCCTTTAACTTCACGGGCTGCATCACTTTTAATCCCTGTTGAACCGCATATTGTTTCACTGCCGATTCTGTGAGTTTCTTCCCCCTCCCAGCCGGCTTGTCGGGAGCAGTAATTACACCCACTACCTGGTAGCCGTTCTGAACGAGTGCTTTTAAGCTGGCAACAGCAAATTCGGGTGTTCCCATAAAAACTATCCGCAGCTCTTTACCTGTCATCATTCCGCTTTTTTAGCAAAAATAGCGAATCATCCAGAAATTTCCTGTAAATTTCTTCAAGATTAACTCACTGTAATGGGAATTGAAAGGGATTACCTAATGAGGCAACTGATGATGCTCATGGATTTCATCAGAAAAATAGCAGGATACAGAATCAATGGGCAACTTGCTGAGGCCGAAGAAGAAATCAGCCACCTCTACCAGTATCTGGAAGTAAGCGTTGATTTTCATAAGAAATCTACTGAATCGTTTCTTGATTACCTGGTAAATGAAAAGAAATTTACAAACAGTAAACTTGAAATTGTTGCGTTTCTCCTGAAAGAACAGGGAGAGCTCTCTCTTCAGAAGGAGTTAAAATTCGATTACTATAAAAAATCGTACTTCCTGCTTGAAAAGGTCGAACGCGAAAGCACACTCTTTTCAATGGAACGGCAGATGAAACTGGTTGAACTCAGGAACTATCTTGAAAAATATCCATGAAAAATAAAATCCATCCAAAAAACCCACGCTGCCCACATTGCCTTGGATTGGGAAACAAATAATGACAGTTTCCCGCAAAGAAAATTGCATCATAGCGATTCAGCAAAAACATTTGAAGTTATTCCCCCGGCAGCCGATGGAATGAATTATTCTGCATCTTTCTTTTCATAAATCAACTGTACAACGCCTGATTTAAAACGGTTCACCTTAGCAAGCTTAAGGTTTATCCTGCTGTTCAGGTTCCCGAACAAGGGCTTTCCTTTACCAAGTATGACAGGATGCACCGACAAGCGGTACATGTCAATCAAGTCCAGGTCAATGAATGTGGCGATCAGCTTAGCCCCGCCAAACAACCAGATATCTTTTCCTTTTTGCTGCCTTATCTCAGCTACTGTATTTTGAATATCAGCGCTGATCCATGTAGCACGCTCATCATCCCGGGGAGTCGATGAAAAAACAACCTTATGTTTAGACTGAATTTCCGACCAGAGTTCTCTCTCCCATTGAGCCGAAGTGGGTTCAGGCACATAACTGTTCCACATGTCATAACTTATCCTGCCATAAAAGATGGAATCGATCCCCGAAAGGAAGCCTGAAAAATTCATGTCTTCATCCATAATGCACCAGTCAGTTTCACCATGGGGCCCTTCAATAAAACTGTCGAGGGTAACAGCAAGGTCAAGAATTATTTTTCTCATTTTGCAAAATCTGAATCTTTAGTTGTCCGTGTCATCATCCGCCGTAACAATTGCGGGGCTTTTAAATGTGCAGCTTGTAGAGCAACTGCCAGTACGTCATGTTTTATGCTCCCGGTTTAATCACCCTGCGCTGTAAAGACTTCACCATTTGAGGGCAAAAACTTATTAAGCATGACCAAAATTAACCCTTTTTGACGGAAGCAGAAATACTGTTTTTGCATCTTCTGGAACAAAAAAGTAATTCCATAACTACATATTGTCATATGGTTGGAATATTCAATTAAAAACAATAACTTTGCCCGACTAAAATTACTGGATGTTAAAGTATTATTCGGATCGTGTGATTTAGTTTAACTTCCCTTTTAATGCGGGAAGCGGTTTCTTATGAATGGGGCAGCATCATGCCTTATGAAATTTTATTGTATTTAATGTAAATTACTTCCTGCCCTATCAGCGGGCCAGGTTTTAACGAATTGGTTATTACTAAAAAATAATTATCATGAGTAACGAAAATAACTCGATACACGACTTCGACTTTAATCTGATATGTGAATATTTCTCTCATCTCGAACGCCAGGGTCCGGGCAGTCCGGAAGCGACCCTTAAGGCACTGAGCTTTATCGGCAATCTCACTTCCGTTTCCAAAACAGCTGACATAGGTTGCGGGACTGGCGGACAGACAATGGTGCTCGCACAGCAGGTACAGGGCTCAATAACCGGGATTGATTTGTTTCCCCGGTTTATTGACCAGTTCAACAGTCAGGCACAGAAGCTGCAGGTTCAGCACAGGGTGAAGGGTGTGGTTGGCACAATGGAAAACCTTCCTTTTGAGGAAGGGGAACTTGACCTCATCTGGTCGGAAGGTGCAATCTACAACATAGGTTTCAAAAGGGGGCTTAATGAATGGCGCCGGTTTCTGAAGAGAGGTGGCTTTATTGCAGTATCCGAAGCAGCATGGTTCACAGATGAACGCCCGGCAGAAATCGAAGAATTCTGGCTCAGGGATTATCCTGAAATTGACACGATTCCTAACAAGGTTGCCGTTATGCAATCAGCAGGATATATACCAGTGGCTACCTTTATCATTCCCGAAAACTGCTGGACGGAACACTTCTATGTCCCGCAGGTCCAGGTCAGGGAAATCTTCCTGGAAAAGCATAAAGGCAATCAGACAGCTGAAGCGTTTATCGCAAACATGCAGCATGAAGCCCGGCTGTACGATCTTTACAAGGCGTATTACGGGTACGTTTTTTTTATTGGAAGGAAGATATGATTTGATCATATGGAGGATTGTTCCCGCCTGCGGGGGCAGTCCTCTTTTTACATACAACTGCCGCTGCCCGGCTTCATGAAATGATTTGATATTTTAGTGCTATCTCAACATTTCCTTTGACCATATCCCAAACCGGGCAAAATTTATCTTCCGAAAGCTTCAGTACTTTTTCAAGATCATCTTCAGCAGTATCAGCCGAATGCAAATCAATTTCAAGCACAATTCTCTCAAATGAAGTGGGATGCCCGGTTCTCCTTGTGCCATGCGCCCTGATTTCACAGCCGGCAACTGATTTTTCCATTCTCCTCAGCAGGGAGAGCACTGAAGAGCCAAGGCATGATGAAAGGCTCAACAGCAACAGCTCCAGAGATGTGTACCCCAGGTTATCGCCCAATGGTGGTGTGTAATCAATGGAAACCGGCTGGTTTCCGTCGACAGTCCCTTGAAAATGAAGCTTATCGTTGACAAGGGAAATGCTTGTGACAAGTTCTTTTGTCTTATCGGCTACAGTGTTCATATCGGTTTATTTCAGGAACAAAATGAAAGGTTATATCACTTTATATTAGCGGGTTAAAGCTAATAAAGATTTTATTCCCCGACAAGGTTTAAGGAACATAAATTCAGCTATTGTGATATACCCTTTTATATTGACCGGAAAGGCATGAAAAAACTGCAAAAACCAATTAACAGCAGGCAAATCCCTGCAAGCATCAATATTCCTTCAGATAACATGAAAAGGTAGTTCCTTTCCCGGGAGCGCTGTCCACCTCAATATATCCGCCATTTTTCTCAATGATATTTCTGACAATATACAGTCCGATGCCTGTACCTTCCGCTTTCCTGGGGTTAAAGCGATGGAACGGTGAAAACAATTGATTTCCGTATCTTTTGAGGTCCATCCCCACTCCGTTATCGCCGACAGTCAGCAGATAAAAATCATTTTTCCGTGTGACAGAAATCCGGATAGCCAGCGGAAGATCATCCCTTTTGTATTTTACGGCATTACTTACCAGGTTTTTCATGATACTGTAAAGAAATGTCCCGACATACCTGATTGATTGAGCAGAGCTGAAATCAGAATCGATGGTGCCCGGATGAATGTTATCCTTGAAATCAACAAGGATTTCATTCAGTACATTATTGAAATATAATGTGGTTGCCACTGAATCATCGGCTTTCTGAACCTTCAGGATATCGGCAACGCCCTTTATTGTTCTGTCGAGCCTGTCGACCAACTGGCGAAACTGGCCAAAGATTTCAATTTTCTTATTATCGGCAGCATTCTGAAAAATATTAAGCGCCATATACATATTGGCTACCGGCCCCTTCAGGTCATGTGCCGTAATATAAAGCAGGTTCTCGAACAATTCATTGTTTCTTTTCAGCAATTCTTCGTATTCACGCTGACCTGTAATATCGGTATTCGTACCAAACCAGCGGATGATATTGCCATCATCATCCTTTATGGGTACGGCACGGGAAAGAAACCAGCGGTAGTGTCCGTCACTTCCCCTGATGGGAAATATATCCTCCCAGGGCTGCCCCGATTCCCAGGCTCGTTTTCTCTTTTCAAGCACGCGCCCGAGATGATCGGGATGGTGTTTTTCAGTCCACCCCCAGCCTTCCACCTCTTCATGAGTACTGCCTGTATACTCAAGCCAACGTTTATTGAACCAGAAAATCCTTCCTTCATTATCAGCCATCCATGCAAGCTGGGAGATATGATTGGCAAGCATCCTGAATTTCTCTTCACTTTCACGCAACGCTTTTTCCGCTTCAATATGTTTCGTAATATCAACAAAGGCAGCAATTGCACCACGCACTTCACCCTTTTCATCATTCAGCGGAATGGCCGAACCATACATGTGCAGCCACCGGCCGCCGGGGAGCAGCAACTCCAGCACCTCATTCAATATCTGCCGGTTTTCCCTTGCTGCCTTTTCTATGGGAAGTTCCATTGCAGCAAGCTCTTTACCGTTGCGGTAAAATGTTCTTTCAGAATTAAAATGTGCCGCAACATTTTCCCCCGGTTCAGCTTCAAGAAACTGATTTGCCATGTGGTTACCCCTGATAATACTGCAATCCTTTTCGTTTGAAATCAAAATGGCAGCCGGAATAATTTCCATCATTTTCTCATTCTCCTCAACTTTTTGCCGCAGCTCTTCCTCCGATTGCTTACGTGAAGTGATGTCAGAAAAAAGAATCCCAAACTGACGAAGGTGCGGCTCGCCCAGCCTGAAGGCATACACATCAAACCAACGCCCCATTGCGGTTGACCACTGTTGAAAACGAACCGGTTCACCGGTAAGGGCAACTTTGCCATAGATGTCAATCCAGTGCCGTTCGAGGTTGGGTACAAGTTCAAGGGCACTCCGGCCAACAGGGTCATGCAGCCCAGTAAGCTTTTCAAAGGTGGGATTAATCTCAAGCCAACTGTAATCAGTGGGATTCCCTTCCTGATCGGTCAGCATTTCACAGATACAGAACCCTTCATCAATTGAATCGAACAGGGCCCGGTACTTTGCTTCCGACTTCCTTAAAGCCTCCTCTCCCACCTTCCGTTCAGTAATATCCATTGCAATGCCATATGTCTGGAGCGGGTTGTTTTCTTCATCAAACTCGGTAACCCCTTTGATATGCACCCAGCGGACTTTTTCATCAGGTAAAATAATCCTGTGTTCACAGTTGAATTCCTTCCCGCCCAACCGGTTAAAATGATCTTTTGTCAGTTGGACCACATAATCACGATCATCAGGATGAACTGCCACAGGAATCCCATCCTTAAACTCCGGTGATGTGCCTGGCTCAAGTCCAAATAATGAAACAAACTCTGGTGACCAGAAACTCTCACCCGAAGTGAAATTACGGAAATAGGTACCCATATTGGCCGCCCCGGCAGCCATCTTTAACTGCTGTTCACTTTTCCTGAGGGCTTCTTCTGCATGTTTCTTCTCTGAAATATCTTCAAGAACCCCGATGAAAAAACTGGAACCAATTCCAGGCACCAGCACAACTGAAGCAGAGAGCCTGCCCCACACAATGGCACCATCTTTCCGGAGATACCTCTTCTCCATTGTGTATGAATTAATCCTGCCATCAAAAAGCGCTTCAGCCAGCTGCAGATCCTTTTCCAGGTCATCGGCATGGGTAATATCCTGAAATGATTTTTGCATCAGCTCATCTGTTGAATAGCCCAATATTTCAGTCAGCTTTTTATTGATTGTAATGAATTTGCCGTCATTACCTATTTGTGCAATACCAACGGCTGCATTTTCAAACATCAACCTGAACAGATGTTCCTGTTCTACATGTGGATCTGAGGTTAAGTGGTCTGAGGAAATCATTGGTAAAATGTATTGTGTTAACCCTTCAATAATACAAAAAAAAAATCACAATCCCTGTTCTGCCAACTGGTAATTTTCAGGCAGAACCCTCAGACAACATGTGAGTTCTCATCCCAACGATGATTTGTATCCATTAGTTTTGCTTCCATTCCACAACCACCGGCAAATGATCTGACAAGGCATGTGTTGTATCATCTGATACAATCTGAGCCTTTCTGACCCGTTGTGCCAGCTTCGCTGATGCAAAAACATAATCGAGCCGCCGGTTCTCTCCATTATCTGCTTCCGCCACAATGGCAGCCGGAAAACTTCCGGTAAACTGATATGAAGATGTTCGTGCGCCTGCTTCCAGGTCAACAAAACCTGCCTTCATCAGCGTATGGATTTCATCATAATCAAGCCTGCCATTGTTCAGGTTGTTCTCATTATACCGGATATCACGGCCATTAAAAAAACTTTCAAGTGTTCCCCGGGCGTAATAAACGGAGTCAAGGGGTGAGAAGGTATTGAAGTCACCAGCCAGAAAAACTTCAGATTCCGCTGGTAACCCTTCAATGTCATCCAGTATCAGCCTGATTTCCCTTTTCCTTGTTTCATGGTTTGAAGGATGAAGATGGATGACATAGAAATAAATTCCTTCAATCCTGACACGCAGTAAGCCATGATGAAACCCTTCCCGCACCCTTTTCACATCTTCAATTGGATATTTTGATGTAATCCCCGTTGAGAATCCATCCTCCTTCAGCAAAACACTATATGCATGACCGTATGTTTTTGCATCATCTTCCAGTTTTTGTGCAGAATACTCATTCAGTTCCTGAAGTGAAACAACATCAGGGGCCTGTTCATTCATCCATGCAATCCAGTGCTCCTTTCTTTCAGGATGTATTGTAAAGCCATACCACACATTATAGGAAATCAGTTTCATGTTTTTCCCTTCATTGCTCCTTTTGCATGAGGACAAACTGGTCCCGGGGAGTACATAAAAAACAGCCAGGAATATTATGGCGGATTTTTTTATAGAATAAAAACTCACTGAGGTAATTGTGTGAAATTTAAAGCCTGATTTTAGTTTCATGACAGGTTCAAGTTTTTCTCCGATTCAGTTCAACATCTAAAAATCTGACCAAAAGATATCAATTTTAAATGCAGGTATCACCAAAGGCATGATGAAAAAAGAGAACATATAAAGAAAAAAAAAGCCAAAGCCTGTCGATCATTGGAAAAAGGAATGACAGCAGAAGTAGCAGGAGAAGGAATTAACCGGACTTTAACTACTGATGACTTACAGAATTAACCCCCAGGTGGCAGTAACTGCAGGAGAGGCTGCCGTTACAGGAAAAACATTGCTACACCGGCAACAGTGATAACCGCACCTATAATCTCCTTCATATTAATCTTTTCCTTGAAAATTAACACAGCCGGGAGGATGATAAGCACCGGGACAATAGCCATCAGGGTGGCGGCAATTCCTGTTTCCGTATGCTGAACAGCCAGCAGTGAAAATGAAACTCCCAGGAAAGGGCCGAAAAAGGCACCAAGTGTAATGCGCTTCATCGCCGGGACATTTTTTATGGCAGCCATTACCCGCGGCCAGCGGTTCATGAAAATGAAAAGTATTGAAAAGCCGATGATTCCTGTGAGTACCCTGATTTGTGAAGCAGAAAAGGCATCATAGCTACCCATTCCCTTTTTGCTCAGCACCAGCCCGGTGGCCTGCCCGATTGCACCTCCCAAAGCCATCAATATCCCGGGAACAGAATAGCTCGATTTGAGGCGTCGCACAATTGAGCCGTTAAGCTCCGACTTCTCGCGCTTCAGAATAACAATGATGATCCCGGTAATGGTGATGGCCATTCCCAGCCAGCTCCTGGGAGAAAGTACTTCACCCAGCACCAGCCAGCCTACTAGGGCGGCAAAAGGCGGAGCAAGTGACATCACAAGCATTGATACCCGCGCACCCACTACAACCAGTGCCTGGAACAGCATCAGGTCACCAATCACAAAACCTACAAGGCCTGACAGGGCGAGCCACTGCCACTGATGCATGGTGGCATCGGACGGGAAAAAGAAACCGCGGGAAATCCAGCTGTATAAGCCTATAAAAAAGAAAGCAATCACAAGCCTGATCAGGTTTACGGCCAGTGAACCCACTTTTTTGCCGGCCGATTCAAAGGCCATGCTTGTAACTGTCCAGAAGACAGCTGTGAGCAATCCTGCTATTTCTCCGAAGTATTGCATTTTTCGGCCGCAAATGTAGCAATTCCGGCTAACAAACAAGCTGCTGCTGCAGCATCTGCAGAAAAATAATTCAGATGTTACAATCAGCTTTAAAAAACGTATGATGAGAAACAAGGCACAAGTAGCCTCCACCCTGGTACCAGGTACAGGAACCGGTTATTGATATTGCAGTGTGCCTTGTGCCTGATGGTACTGATACAAAAAAATTTATCCTGTCACCGGCAGTGAATACCGACGGTGACAGGATAAAATCACAAAGGTGTCCATGAATATTCCGGCAGGGCTACTGCAGCAGTTCGGCAACTGCTTTGCGCAACTCATCATCACGCTTGTTCTTGGCAATAATCTTTCCGTTCCTGTCAACAATGAGACTTGCCGGGATAGAATTGACCATATACATCTGTGCTGCTGCGTTGTTCCAGTATGAAAGGTCCGACACATGCGTCCAGGTGAGCCTGTCGTCTTCAATGGCTTTCAGCCATGCCTCACGTTCGCGGTCGAGTGATACCCCAAACACGCTGAAGCCTTTATCCTTGAATTCGTTATATACAGCCACAATATTGGGGTTTTCCTGCCGGCACGGTCCGCACCATGCAGCCCAGAAATCAAGAAGTGTATATTCATTCTGAACATAAACGTCAGAAAAACGGATGGGATTGCCACCCGGATCGTTCATTATGAAATCGGGGGCAGTCTGACCCACCGCAATAGCTTTCAGTTTTACGACACGATCCTTCAGTGAGGCTACCGAAGACAATGAATCGAGTGATGGGTCAAGTGCATCAACAAGTTCTCCCAGTTCCTCCCCTTCCATGCCATATTGAATTCGCGAAAGTACCCAAGGTGTCACGTATGAGCGTGGATTGTTGCGTACAAAATCGGCCTGAAGCTGGTTTGTGCTGTTATAAAGCGCTTCCACCTGTTCCATCAGCCTCCGGGCGGTTGCAGTATCGCCCACGGCAGCTGCCTCACGTGCCTGCTGGTATAGTCCCATATATTCCTCGGTGGTTTTCCTGAGCTGATTATCGAGCCTTGCATATTCATCATGCGTGGCTGAACCGGTCACCCTTACCCTGTCGAGCGAATCGGCATGGCCTGTTACATTCATCTGCCTGTTCTCCACAAAAATGATTGTTTTGGCCCGTTGCCCCATTACTGAAAGGTAATGATCTTCAGGGAAATTCACTTCCCCGGTCAATACTGCCTTTCCGTCAACAATATCGGCAGTGTCGACAGGTATCCACTGGGAGTTGTCCCTTTTTTCAAGCAAAACCTGTCCTTCAGCCCCCTCAAGGCTTACATTTATCTGGAAACCATCCTGCTGGCGGCCACAGGCAAATAATGCCACCGCAACTGCAAATATTAAAACCTTTTTCATATTCATCATTATCATTTATTTCTGTTAATTAAAGGCTTACTGTTGTTCGATGCTGTACTTTGAGCCCCGAAAGATAAAAAATCATTTTGTAAGATTAATATGTGCACGGTGGTTTTCTGGTTTGGATGTAGAGAAATCCACAGAACCTCAGAATACTGCAGTTGTCAGGCTTTAAATTACACTCCCGGGTTTACAATTCTGTCATCTGCCCTACATGAAAGATACCAAACACAAACTAAACTCAATATAAATTCAATATAAACTTACCAAACACAAACTAAACTCAATATAAATTCAATATAAACTCAATTAAAATTGAATTTACATTGAATTTACATTGAGTTTATATTGAATTTAAACTGACTTTAATGCTGCGATGATATCGCTTATTGTCACTTCATGAAGGCGGACAGGGCCTGGCGCCCGGGTGGTCAGGCAGAAACAGACTTCAGCACTGGTTCCGGTTTGCCACTATTATAGACCTTGCCCTGCAGATGTACTGAACTTACGGCCCTGCCCGAAGGATCGGCGTTGTTCTGAAATGAAACATCCCAAGCCAGGGCCTCACCTGTGCTACAGGCAATTGAAGGGACCTGGGGCACACAGGCAGCAGCCTGATCGGAAGGAAAATGCTCACTGTAGATAGCCCTGTACATATATTCCTCCTTGTTCAGTGGTGGATTTACAGGGAAACGGAAACGTGCGTTTTCCATCATGGCATCGGTCACCTGTTCCTGTGCAATTTTCTTGAGGGTATCGATCCAGCCATAGCCTACTCCATCGGAAAACTGTTCCTTTTGCCGCCATGCTACTTCCCTGGGCAGGTATTTTTCGAATGCTTTACGGAGGCACCATTTTTCCATCCTGCCATTTTTAGCCATTTTCTCCTCAGGATTAAACCGCATGGCCACATCCATGAATTCCTTATCGAGAAAAGGCACCCTGCCTTCAACACCCCATGCGGCAAGGGATTTGTTGGCACGCAGACAATCATACAGATGCAGGCGGCTTACCTTTCTCACACTTTCCTTATGGAACTCTGCGGCATCGGGAGCCTTGTGAAAATAGAGGTATCCTCCAAAAATTTCATCGGCCCCTTCTCCTGTGAGCACCATTTTAATACCCATCGATTTGATAACCCGTGCCACCAGGTACATGGGCGTTGAAGCACGTATTGTGGTCACATCGTAAGTTTCGATATGGTAAATGACATCGCGGATGGCATCGAGCCCTTCCTGGATTGTATAATGTATTTCATGATGGATTGTCCCGATATGTTTTGCCACCTCGCGTGCGGCAGCCAGATCGGGCGATCCTTCCAGTCCGATGACAAATGAATGCAGCTGCGGCCACCACGCATCGGTAGAGTCGTTTTCTTCGATTCGCTTTGCCGAGAATTTTTTTGCAAGGGCAGAGGTGATTGAGGAATCAAGACCACCTGAAAGCAATACCCCATAAGGGACATCCGACATCAGCTGACGGTGTACGGCATCTTCGAGTGCCTGTGCCAGTTCATCAATATCGGCCTGGTTGTGCTTCACATTTTCATAATCCATCCAGTCGCGGATATACCACCGCTTCATTTCGCCATCCTTGCTGTAGAGGTAATGGCCCGGAGGAAACTCCTCTATCTTCTTGCATACACCTTCAAGCGCCTTAAGCTCCGATGCGATGTAATAGTTACCAAACCCGTCCCAGCCCTGGTACAGTGGTATAATCCCCATATGATCGCGTGCAACCAGCCATGCGTCTTCTTCCTCATCGTACAACCCGAAGGCAAAGATTCCGTTCAGCTCCTCGAGAAACTTTTCCTTCTTCTCCCTGTACAACGCAAGAATGACTTCACAATCGGAAAGGGTAGTAAATGCATATTTCCCCTCAAACTGTTTCCTCAGCTCACGGTGGTTATATATTTCACCGTTAACACCCAGGATGAGCTTTCTGTCTTTACTGTATAGTGGCTGCCCGCCCGACTGCGGGTCGACAATGGCCAGACGTTCGTGGGCAATAATGGCTTTTTCGCCACAGTAAATGCCCGACCAGTCGGGACCCCGGTGCCGGAGTTTCTTCGACATTTCAAGCACCTGGGGGCGCAAAAGCAGGGTTTCGGTCTTTAAATTGAATGCACATACTATTCCGCACATATTTCTTCTTTTTAATGATTATCTTTATTTTCAGCTAAAATATACATTTTGTAAGCTATTAACAAATTTATCTGTCTTTTTTCTTAAATAATAATAAATAATTGACACAATATCATTATTTAGCACCACAAAGTGCCTTTTAGGCAAAATCAACAAACACCCCCGTAAAAATTGATTCCCCGGGCATTTTTTTTAAACTTTTTCCACGGACACCCCTTTCCGGATGATAAAAAGCAGAATAAAAAAGAGGGTTTCACAAAATCAACCCTTTAACAAGAAAAAAATCCAATTAAATACTTTTTAGTCGTTTATTATTCGTAAATTGTTTAGTCCCACTCAAATACAGCAATTATGAAAAAATTATTTACTTTCTGTAAGAAAAATTTATGGAGAAGCATGCTGCTATTGGCTGTAGTAATGGCCGCCAGCCTGACATCATCTTCCCAGAGCCTGCATGTTGTGCAGCTGACTCACAGTACTTTTGATCCTGAAGTCCTGCGGATAACTGCAGGAGACACTGTGGAATGGGTGAATGAAACCGATTATCACAATGTCAATGGGTCGCGCGAATATTACCGGTCCAATCTTGAATCATTTGGTAACGCTCCGGGGACTGACTGGACCTACCGGTTTGTTTTTGATAATCCGGGAACCTATGACTACCATTGTGATCCTCATTTATCCGTAGGTATGCGGGGACAAGTGATAGTTTCAGCGAAAAAAAATGAAGGAGATCCGTTAGACCTGTGGATTAATTTCGATGGCATGACCGCACTTGCATGGCAGGATCTTTACCTGGCAGTCAGGGAAAAAACCACAGGCATTGAGATAGGCCGTGTCCATGAGGTAATCGAAGCTGAATTTACTTTATTGGTACAGGGGATTGAAGAAGGCAAATCCTATTACATCGACATCTGGGCCGATACAAATGAAAACGGAAGGTATGATTCACCTCCAACTGACCAGGCCTGGAGGCTTGAGCTAAATAATGTGACGGGGGATACTACCCTGACGTTTTCACATAACACCGATTTTACCGACATCATGTGGAAGAACCTGCTGACAGTGGAATTTAGCGGCATGAATCCTCATGAAGGACAGAATCTTTATCTTGCTTTAAAGGAAAAATCTTCGGGCATGGAGATTGTCCGTATCCATGAGGTTGCTGAACCTGAATTTTCAGTCATGGTTCCTGGAATTGAACCTGGCATGTCATATTATATTGATTTCTGGGCTGATTTCAATGAAAACGGCATGTATGACACCCCACCAACCGACCATGCCTGGCGCCTTGAACTGGATGATGTTGACGGGGATACCACGCTGATGTTCATCCACAACACAGATTTCACCGACATCATGTGGAAAAACCTGCTGACAGTTGAATTTGAGGGAATGAACCCGCATGTGGGACAGGACCTGTATCTTGCAGTTGTCGATAAAAACTCAGGAATGGAAGCCGGCCGCACCCACACAGTTGCCGATACCTCCTTTACGGTTATGGTACCGGGAATCGAGCAGGGGAAATCATATTTTATCGACTTCTGGGTCGACTTCAATGAAAACGGAACTTATGACACTCCGCCAACAGATCATGCATGGCGGCTTGATCTGGATGATGTGACAGGTGATACAACGCTGATGTTCAGCCACAATACTGATTTTACCGACATCATGTGGAAGTATCTCCTCACTGTTGAGTTCAGTGCAATGAACCCGCATATCGGGCAGGATCTGTACCTTGCAGTTATTGACGCAGAAACGGGGAAAGAGGCAGGACGGACCCATGCCACTGTTGATGCCTCATTCAACATTACCTTACCTGTCCTTGAACATGGCAAATCATACCACGTTGATTTCTGGGCCGATTTCAATGTAAGCGGTGTATATGATATTCCGCCAACAGATCATGCATGGCGGCTTGAACTGAATGATGTGGCCGGTGATACAACCCTCACATTTACCCACAATACCGATTTCACTGACATCATGTGGAGAAACAGGCTCACGGTTGAATTCTCAGGTATGACCCCACATATTGGTCAGATGATGGTATTGTACGTTGTGGATGCCGATGATGAAACAGTGCTGGATACAGTTACGGTTGATGCAATTCAGTCAGCTGATTTTTCTGTCCATTCCTCCGTTTTAATGGCAGGTGGCAACTATCACATCAACTTTTTTGCCGACTTCAACGATAATAGAATGTATGATACTCCCCCGGTTGATCATGCATGGCAGATAGCCCTTGAAAATGTTACGGGCGATACCACAGTGGTATTTATGCACAATACCGACTTTACTGATATTTTCCCTGTTACATCAGTATTCATTCCCGGCAACCTGCAGTTCAGGATGTTCCCAAATCCTGCAAGGGATAAAGTATGGATAGAAGTGAACGAGCAGGAGGATTCTGAGATCAGTCTGTCGGTATTTGATTATTCGGGGCGGTTAACCGCTGTAAAGCCTGTTATCAGGAACAACAGGTTTGAACTCAATATCGGAAACCTGACAAGAGGGGTGTATTTTGTCGAGTTGAAAAGCCCTGGCTTCAGTAAAACCATGAAGCTGATAAAACAGTAACCAGGTGAAGGGTGCCTGCATTTATATGGGCACCCTTTATTTTTCCCCTACTGCAGGAATAAAGATTTCACTGATGAACGGAAATGAGCTTTTGTTGTTATTATTCAAAATTATTATCGAATTAAAAGCAAACAGCAATGAATTATTATTTCAGTACGGTGGTAAAAAACAAAAGTTTTGAGGAAGCAGTGGCAATGGTTAAGAGCAGCCTGGAAAAGGAAGGATTTGGCATTCCTGCAGAAATCAACATGACTGACATTTTCAGGAAAAAGCTTGATGTCGATTTCAGAAAATACGTCATCCTTGGGGCATGCAGTCCGTCAGATGCAATCAAAGCAGTTCAGAGCGAGAAGAATCTTGGGGTGCTTTTACCCTGCAGCGTAGTCGTACAGGAACATGAGAACGGAGAAATAGAGGTAGCAGCAGTCGACCCCATTGCTTCAATGATGGCAGTCAAGAACAATACGGTACAGGGTATTGCCGTAGAAATTGGCCGCAGACTTGAGAATGTGATTGAAGAAGCAGGTCTCAGCCGATAAGATACAGGTTTTTGGCTGTGCGCAGCACCATTTTCCCCCTGACAAATACAGGAACTGTCTTTACAGTTTCCCCGATACTGTTTTCGCCGGTTTTCTGAAAAGTGTCACCAGGTTTTATAATTGTGCACTCACCTTTTACATTGAATAAATAGATGTGCCCTGCAGCATAAACGGGTGAGGAATTGAAGTTCCCGCCCAGTTTTTCCTTCCATACGGGGGTACCCTTCTCAAGGTCGAGGCAGGTAACCATGCCCCTGTCGTGTACCATGTACATTTTACCATCAACAACCAGGGGTGTTGGGATCTGTGGCACTTCATCCTCATAAACCCATTTTACATGGGTTTTGGTGATGTCGCCCCTGCCTGAAGGGTCAACTGCATACTGCCGGGTAAATGCCGGTGTATTTTCGAGGAAAACCCAACCCGAATTAACATACACCATCCCGTTCCAGTATACCGGCTGGCTCACTGTAGAATCATAACCATATTCTATTGTCCAAACCACCTCCCCTGTATTTACATCGTGGGCAAAGCACATGAATGCCGAATTGCTGATGAGCAGTTCCTTTCCATTGACATTAACAACAATAGGCGACTGGTACGATTTACGGTAAACCGGTTCCAGTTTATCATAAATTTCAGCAGGACGGGTGCTCTTCCATACAATTTCTCCTGTCTTTTTATCCAGGGCAACTACATAAGGGTCATTTGTTCCCTCAAGATGAACTATCAGCAGGTTTTTGTGCAGTAAAAGAGAGGAGGCCGGACCTTGCATATGTTCACACGGCAAATCATTCCGCTTCCAAACCACATTGTAATTACGGGTATCGATGCAAGCTGTACCAAATGAACCATAATGCACATACACATAACCATCTTCGATGCATGGGGTTGGGGTTGCATAGGAATTTGTACTGTGGATACGCTGGGGGTTATCGCTTGTAAAGATAACTTTCTCATCGAGAAGCTTTCCTGTTTCGAAATCGTAGCACAGCGTATAGAATTCCTTTCCGCTGTCATCGGCAGAAGTAAGCCAGATCTGGTTATTGTACACCACCGGTGATGACCAGCCTGTGCCTTTAACCTCCGATTTCCAGTTTATGTTCTCCCTTGCACTCCACTGGAGGGGAGCTGTCTTAACAGTGGCTCTTCCATCGGAACCGGAACCCCTGAAATGTGTCCAGTTGTCCTGTTCAGGCATGCAGGAAAAACCCAGGAACGCAAGAATAACAGAGGAAAGGATAGAAATTTTTACAGGTGTCATTGTACAAATCGGTTATTAATAAAACATAAACGATAAAAATAAGTATTCTTTTCAGACACACATGAAATTTGCAGGAATTATAGCATGATAATTGTTAATGGGTAAAAGCTTATGTTTTAGCAACTGATATCAATTATTTTCCGATTTTTACCTTGCGGGGCAAACTTAAAATTAGAATGGATACTGTAAAAAAAATCTATGTTTTTCTTATTGTGGTAACAATGGTGGTGGTATTGGTTGTTGCACAAAGCATCATCATCCCCTTTATTCTGGCAGTTCTGCTATGGTTTATGATCAGGGTGATCAAAAAGGGGCTTTTAAGAATTTTTTACATCAGGTTTTTACCTGAGTGGCTCGTAACAGTTTTCTCATCGCTTATCCTGCTGAGTTTTGTATTCCTTACAGTGGTCATGATAACCAGCAACATCAGGTACCTGACAAGCGCCCTGCCTGTTTACGAAGAAAACATTGGCAGGATATCGGAGCATTTCAGGCTGAAACATGATATGGACCTGACAAATATATTCAACGGGATTATGAAGGATATAAACTTCGGTGGTATCCTTTCCCGTATTTTTTCCACACTGACAGGCTTGTTCAGCAGTGCCTTCATTGTGCTTATCTACCTTGTGTTTCTTCTTTTTGAAGAATCAATTTTCCCGCGTAAGATAAAGGCCATGTATCCTGAAGGGTCGAGTTATGAAAAGGTGAACCTGTTTATAAACAAAATCGACAAGTCAGTGAGTCATTATATCGCCATTAAGACAGTTATCAGTCTTGCTACCGGAATCCTGAGTTTTTTAGCACTTGTGTTCATCGGGATTGATGCACCCTTTTTCTGGGCGTTCCTGATATTCATCCTGAATTTCATCCCTTCCATCGGTTCACTTGTTGCCACTGCTTTTCCTGCAGTTTTTGCACTTTTACAGTTCGGTGAGTTTACACCGATGATTCTTGTTCTTGCCATTGTGGGTGCCATCCAGCTTGTTATGGGCAACTTTATAGAGCCGAGGGTGATGGGGCAGACAATGAATATAAGCCCGCTTGTGGTTTTTCTGACCCTTATGCTTTGGGGCCTGCTCTGGGGTATACCCGGGATGCTGCTCAGTGTTCCAATCACTGTTATACTCATCATCATCATGTCGGAATTCAAAGAAACCCGTCCTTTTGCCATTTTGCTGAGCCGTCATGGAAAGCTTGACACTTAGTAACAGGAGTATAACCGGATTCTGATGTTGTTTGCCCGGGATTTGGACTGTTGCCGGAAGTTCATATTTTTGTAATATAAATAATCATAACCAGCCTGTAAAATGAAAAAATCAGTCTTAACAGCCATGGCAGCATCAGCAATCACATGGGCGGCAGTTTCGCAGAATTTTCCAAAACCTGACGAAGCATTCAGGATAAAGCAGTTGCAGCCCCCTTCAGGAAAAGTTCGTATGGTACTCGACACCGATACATACAATGAAGTGGATGACCAGTTTGCCCTTGCCTATGCATACCTTTCGAAGGAGAAAATTGAACTTGAAGCAGTATATGCAGCCCCCTTTCATAACAACCGCTCATCGGGGCCGGCAGATGGCATGGAGAAAAGCTACCAGGAGATTCTCAGGCTGCTTGAGATGCTTGGCAAGTCGCCCGAAGGTTTTGCATTCCGGGGTGCCGACCGGTATCTGGAGGATATGAACAGGCCTGTAAGCAGTGATGCTGTTACTGATCTTATAAAAAGGGCAATGGCTTCAAGCCCCGACAACCCACTGTATGTTGTACCCATAGGCTGCATCACCAATATTGCCTCGGCCATTCTGATTGAACCCGGGATAATTAACAACATTGTGGTAGTATGGCTTGGCGGAAATGGTCCGGAGTGGCCCCATCAGAAAGAATTCAACCTGATGCAGGATGTGCTGGCCGCGCGCGTCGTTTTCGACTCGGGTGTGCCTTTTGTAGTAATGCCCTGCAGGCCTGTGGTATCACATTTTCATACAACAATTCCCGAACTGGAGAGATACCTGAAAGGGAAGAACACATTGTCGGATTACCTCTATAACATTGTGGTTGAATACAGCGGGGGACGCGATGCCTGGTCAAAGGTGATATGGGATGTCACTGCAGTTGCATGGCTGGTAAATCCCGGATGGATAAAAACCAATCTGATACACAGCCCTGTGCTCACCGACCAGGTTACTTTCAGCACCGATTATTCAAGGCATTTTATAAGGATGGCTGAAGAACTCAACCGCGATGCGATATTCAGGGATCTTTTCGGAAAGCTCACAGGGAAATCAGTACCGGAATAAAACATTTCCGCGTGAGGGAACAGCCCTGTATATGGCAATTGCATCACGGTTGTCGAGCCACAGGTATACAACAGGTGTATATTTCAAAGGAACAGGATTTGCTGCCAGTTCCCTTATCCGGTATTTCAGAAGGTCGGTTCTTGGGTTGATGTCATAGGTTGAGTCAGCTGAGGCTTCAACCCCGGTAATGACTACTTCAAGGTTGGAGGATGTTTTAAACCGCCAGTATAAAGGTTTTTCATCTGCCGGATGATTTAAAGACTCAGTTTTTTTAGTGTCAGCAGCATAGGCAAGTACTTTTCTTATTGGTTTTTTAGGCAAGCCGGCATTTTCATTTACAATCGTGGCAAGCGTTCCGAATTGCATCCAGGCTGATTCATTACATGATGCAAAGAAATGAGGAGGATACTGCCTGAGGATTTTAGTCTGCAGCAAACCCAGACCTTTAAGGTTTAGCTGAACGGTACTGTCGCCCAGGTTAATCAGCAGGCCGATTGAATCGTTACGCGCCATAAGCAGAAGTTGTTCGTAACCGTGGATTTCCTTTTTCAGGCCCATGATTTCCTCATTATGCCAGTCATGGCTGCCTGCATTCCCTGTAATGGCATTCAACTCATTGCGGGAAGCTATTGCTGCACGCACAGAAATCATTGTATAAGACAGAAGCAACAACAGCAACAACAGGGCAAATGATGCAGCCGGTATTACAAATCTGATGTCAGTGAAATTTTTTTTCATTGTCAGTAGATATACACTTTCGAACCAATTTGAAGTGTGCGGTAAACGAGTTCCAGGTCACTGTCGTTCATCCTGATGCAGCCATGGGTAACCGGCATTCCCAGCAACCGCTGATAGAGTGTGCCATGGATGAGGTACCCATTGCCCAGGTCAAGGGCATAATCGCCCAGTACACCCCGCTCAAAACGTGAAGGATGCCCCGGGGGCGGAGGCTGAAGGCCATCTTCAATAAATGCCCAGTCGGGTTTGCGCCATACCGGGTCTACTATTTTATTCCTTACCTGCAGGACACCCCTGGGCGTTTCAAAAATCCAGCTTCGCGTACTGTCGACCTCCAGATGGATGCGGCTGCCGGTTGAGCATAGTCCGCTGCCAACAAGGTGAAAGTTATTATACAGCCTGAATGTATTGTCGCTTGTATTGATGATAAGAAACGGGTTCCCGTCAGATGAAATCTTTTCAAGGTTGCGTTTCAGTGTTGCGGCCCTGCGTGTGAGCTGGCTGATATCATCGGGGGAAGAAGAAGTTAACTGAACCGGCTCATTGCCCGGGTTCATATATACCCGGTCACTAAGCCACTGAACAGGAAACAGGACAGCATAGGTAAAAACAACAAGACATATGGAACAAAATAATATGAAGGTTATCTTCCTGATATTTGATTCGGATAGTTTCATCCCTCAATTCAGATATTCTTCAAGAGGCACTGATGCCCCGACAATGATTACGGGCGTATTGATACTGCACTGGCTGAAAACAAAGTCCATCTCCTTGTTGTCGAGAGCCACACAACCATCGGTCCAGTGAATGCCTTTGCCGCCTTCACCATGAATTTCGATTAGACCTCCAATCCCGGTGTTCTTTGATATTTTACCTGAACTTACAAGCTGGTTATATCTTTTCTGGTCCTCCTTGTTGGGATAATCGAGCAGCAGGGCTTTATGGTAGATTGTTTTTGAACGTTCCTTTTTTGCCTGCACCCGGTAAATACCTTCAGGAGTAGCCTTATCACCCGCCCTTGTTTTATCAGCCATCCAGTTATTCCCGAATTCAACCCGGAATTTCCTGAACTCATTTCCTGATTTGAGCACTGTAAGGGATGCATCAAGTTTATCGACAAGCAGGACTGTCTGACCCTTTTTGGAAAGCTGATAGGCAGTTTTTAAGTTCTTCTCCCACACATTGTAGTTGCTGTAGAATTCCACAAGCTGAAGATGAGCCTGTTTTTCAGCCTGACTTATATTTTCTTCTGCTTTCAGTAGATGTTTAAGGGCGTTTACATATTCTTCAGATTTAAATTCAATTCTTGCTTCAAGGAACCTTGTTTTCCCTGTATTAAAACTCTTTATGGTTGAAGGTTTCAAATCGAGGTTTTTGTAATATTTCTCAAAATGATCGATTTTCCGGCCAAGGTTCTCAAGTCTTGTTCCGGCAGAGTACATCACCCTGTTTTTTGACTTTCCGGCTTCATCAAGAGCCGCAACCGAACGGTTATATGATTTGATGGCCAGTTCGGAAGTAAGGGAATAATCCCTGAATGCAAAAAATGTATTGTTTTGTTTCTTCCATTCCTGTAATGCCTGTTCAAAATAATCCTCTGCTTCCCTTAGGGGACCACCAGCATATTTCCCGGCATGTTTGCCCCTGGCAGCAGCAAGTGTAGCCCGGGCCTGCCCTATCTCTTCAAGTGGGGGCTTTATGGTAGCATAAATATAGAGTGAATAAAAAAAGATAATCAGCATGGCAGCTGCCAGAAAATAAAACAGGAAGATAAACGATTTAAGTGTTTTCATTATTCATGTAAAAAGCCGGGATATTGCTATCCCGGCATTTAACAAGTCAATACATCATTCAACTTTAGCTTTTTTTCGCGTATTTCTCAACAACGGTTTTCAGTTCGGTGTTGATTGCAGCAGCTTTTTCCTGGGCAGCTTTTACTTTGGTCTGTGCATTTAACAGTTCACCATTTTCAATTAGTGCAGGTACATCCGAAACCGAGGTATTGATACCTTCGATATCAGCCCTGATGGCGTCAAGTGCTTCTTTGCCTTCTTTTCCTTTTGGGGCAGCATCAAGAAGCTGGTTATTCTCCTGCAGCATTGATGAAATCTCGAGCTGTGCAGTAGCCAGTTCACCTTTGATTTCTTCCTTGCGGGTTTCTGTTTTTGTAACCAGTTCAGCGCTCTGGGTTGTAATTGCTTCCAGTTTTTCCTTTACTTCGTTGTAAGAAGGTAACATTTTTGACTTCTGGGCTTCAGCTGATACAATTACAGCATTAAGTGAATCCTGAAGTGCAAAAAATTCATCCACGAGGTAAATATCAGCCTGTGCAGTTTTTGCCTGCTCAAGTGAAGTTTTGGCTGCATCAATTTCAGCCTGGGGAAGTTTGGCACAACTTGTAAACAAAACAGTTGCAGCCATTACCATCAACACAAACAATTTACTTTTCATACTTCATCATTTTTTAGTTATCAAATATTGAATGTCAATTTTGCATTCAATTCAGTATTTTGACGGAGAGATGTGATGAAGTAACAGGAGGTACTAAAAAAAATGTAACTTGCCCCGCAAATTGAGGCTATTCCATTTCAGCTTATATATGAATGATTTGAAATTAAGCAGTTTGACCGACGAACAGCTGATTGAAAAAATCAGGACTGAAGGGAAAAATAATCTTTATGCCATTCTGTACAACCGCTATTTCCCGAAAGTAAAAGACAAATGTTACAGTTTTCTTAAAAATAAAGCAAGGGCCGAGGAATTTGCCAATGACATCCTGAGCAAGGTTTTTGAGAAACTCGACAGCTACCAGGGAAAGTCATTGTTTTCATCGTGGTTATATTCCATTTCATACAATATGATCATTGATTATCTGCGGAAAAAAAAGCAGCTGCACTATCCGAACTGGAACCAAAGCAATGAATTGCCCGAGATCATCGATGAATCGGTTGCCGATATGGATGAACTGAGTTTCGATAAGCTGATGGAGGTGTTTGAAAAAATCCACCCTGAAGAAAAAGCACTCTTACTGATGAAGTACCAGGATTCACTTTCGCTGAAGCAGATTGCGCAGAGTTTAGCCATCAGTGAAGATGCAGTCAAGATGCGGCTCAAGCGGGCCAGGTCACGGGTAATATATATGTATTTTAAAATGCTGGAAAATGAATAAGGCTGTTACATTTTCATAAAACTTCGTCTAATGAACTGGAATCCAATAAAGGCAATATGATGAAAAATCCATTTTCAAAAATATTCGGGCATCAACCTAAACCTGTTCCTGAATCAGTCAGAGCGGAACTTTTCAGCAATTTTCCCAATGCCATCAATGTGGAGTGGGAAAACAGAAAGCATTATTACGAAGCAATCTTTTATCTTGGAGATGTTGAACATATCGCCCACCTGACAGAAGAAGGAGAATTAACAGAATACAAGAAGAACCTATGGCCTGATGAACTTCCTGAATCAGTTGCTTCAAAAAGCCGTGAATATGGAGAGGTAATGAATTCCATTGCCATCTTCAGGAAAGAAGAGCATTTTTTTGAGGTGATAATCAGGGATTCTTTTTTCAGGAGAAAGCTTCTTTTATTTGACATACAGGGCAATCTGCTGAACAAGGAAAAATTATAATACGGTCAGTTACCTTTCCCGGTGGCTTTCGTCATAATAATAAAAAGATTATGGCACAGCAAAAAAATGAATTGGGAAAAGGGAACATGATAGCCATGGTTATTGGTGTTGCGTTACTGGGCCTGCTTATCCTCCTTTGGCTGTTGGTCTGATCAAAATTCTCTTTCATTAAAAAAAGACAATAGATGTCCTTCAGATTTTAATCTGGTTTTATCCTGAGGGGACCGGAATTTCAGGCTCAACTGACAGTAAATGACATTGTTTGTTCAGGTATTGTTAATGTATGCAGTGCTTGCAAAATATCCTGTTTCATTCTGTCATATGCTTTCTGCCGGGCCTACAATGCGAAAATCACGGTACATCTTCAAAAAACCTTCGGTTCCTCTTTTTGTTTTGGTAATACCTGAATACAGGCTGACATCATACATATGTCCCTGAAGGTAATTATAATATGTTTAACCCTTTGGACAACACAATGAAAAGTTATTTGCTCTTATTGATTTTTGCAATCATCCTGTTACTGCCCGGTTGCACGGGTAAACCCGAAGAATTACAACAGATACCGCAGGCAGAGCGGTGGGGTGTATATGAAATCACACTGACAGGCCCTTCAACTGGAAATCCTTATATGGAGGTTGATTTATCAGCAGTTTTTACTTCAGGCGACCTGGAATATACCGTTCCTGGATTTTATGATGGCGACAGCACTTACCGTATCAGGTTCTCTCCTCCCGAAACCGGACAGTGGTCATATGTAACTGAAAGCAATGTGGAAGAGCTTTCAGGTCGGGAAGGTGGATTTATATGTATTACCCCTTCTGATGACAACCACGGCCCATTAAGGATTGTAAATACCTTTTACTTTGAGTATGCCGATGGAACTCCATTTTATGTAACAGGCACAACGGCTTATCAGTGGGTGAGTGTCGGCCAGGACATCCAGGAAAAAACCCTTGAAACACTTCAGTCGAGTCCATTCAACAAAGTCAGGATGACTGTCTTCCCCAAATACTTTGATTATGGAAACGAAACAGAACCATGGACCCATCCATTCAACAGAGAAGACGGAAGTACTGATTTCACCCGGCCGGATACTGAGTACTTCAGAAACCTTGACAGAAGAATCAGGCAGTTAAGGGATATGAACATCCAGGCCGATGTGATCCTTTTCCATCCCTATGATTACTGGGGGTACAGCCGAATGGGCGATGAACTGAATGAAAGGTACGTAAGGTATCTGATTGCCCGCATTTCAGCATACAGAAATGTATGGTGGTCGCTGGCAAATGAGTGGGATGTTCCTTCAATAAAGGATGAAATCGACTGGGAAGCCATAGGCACCCTGCTGCAGGAAGAAGACCCGCATCAAAGGTTCAGGGGCATACATAACTGGGAAAATGCAGAAGATAATTTCTATGACCATACCCGCCCATGGATTACCCATGTAAGTGCCCAGACCACAGAATTCTTCAATGCCATTCAGTGGAGGGAACAGTACCAGAAGCCGCTGCTTTTCGATGAAATGCGCTATGAAGGAGATGTCGACAGGGGTTGGGGCAACCTGACAGCAGAACAGATGACAAGTTTTTTCTGGATGGCCGGATTAAGCGGAGGATATCCTACCCATGGCGATACCTTTGAAAATGATGCTGACAATTCAACTGAGGTAAGATGGTGGGCCAAAGGAGGAACCCTCCCCGGAGACAGCCCTGAAAGAATCGAATTCTTCAAATCAGTCATGGAACATGCCCCGGTGAAGGATATGGTTCCCGAACTGATAGGTAATAACCCAAGAAGTATAAATTCCAATGTTTATGTCTTTTCAAAACCTGGCACTTATTATATGGCATATACTGCAACCCAGTACAGGAATTTTGAACTTGAACTGACAGGCGAAGTGCCTTATAAACTTGAAGTGTTGGATACATGGAACATGGAAATCATTGAGGAACGGGAAGTACAGCCCGGCCCATTCAGTTATGAACCTGAAAATCCTTTCACAGCTATCAGGTTATACCACGATTAACCGGACATATAACGACAGGACATCATGACAGTACAGGGCATGGGCATCATATTGTCAAAGCATCCACATCAGTCTCAGCTTGTGAATTCCACCTCAACCTGCAGAATTTCTTCAGGTGGAACTTCTATATACGGGCCGTCAGGCTGGAAAACAGATTCATGAAACACCCCTGAACAGGAGCGGATGACCACATTTTCGGAAAGTGCTATGGTTTCATCAGATGACTGAAAATTGGCAAGCAGGATACGTATGGTTCCTGTTGATGAATTCCTGAGTACAATCCCATCAACCTTCAAAGGCTGACTGCTTTGTGAAAACACCACTTCGTCAAAATCCTTCAGTTGCTGCAAAAGCCTGAATACAGGAAACACATCCCCTTTATGGGCAGGGAAACTTCCGGGAACAGGTGGCTCATAATCGCCCTGGATAAAGCCTCTCCAGCCGGCAGTTTCGAAATAGGTCACAAGGTGTGTTTCTGCCTGGGCCAGGAACTTCAGGCTGACAAGCAACCACTGGGCAGCAAATACCCGGGACTGACGCACATCTACCTGGGGAGGAAGGCTTTCCCAGGCAAGGTCATGTTCTGCTCCGGTAGCTACCAGATTAAAACGTTGTTTAAGGGTAACGGGTGATACAAACACAGGTTTCTCATGAAATATGTCCCTTGCCGATTCCACTGCATACCGCTGTCCTTCCAGGTTTTCAACAAGAGAAGTTTTATCGGTTGCATGCACCTGCGGACAAACTGCAAAGCTTACAAATCCTGCCTCATCTGCATCGGGCCTGTTCCTGTTCAGTTCAGTAAACCATGCATTCACGCCTTCACCAATGACTGCTGCCGGGAAAAAAGAATGAAGCTGTGAGAAAACCCCATCAAAAATGGAGGTGGAGTGCTGATGATTCTCACCCACCACAAGAATATATTTGACCCTGGTCCTGTGGGATGAAGCTTCTTCAAGTAATCTTTCCAGTTCCTGTGATGCATTATCAGTAAAATAAAGCACAATAAATAATTGAATATTCAGCAGGCCTGATTCAGCAACCACCCTGTTCCAGATTTCCTTCCAGCCTGCATCATACAACCTGATTTCAGCCCTTAAATGATCAAAGGGAAACTCCCTGAGTACCCGGGCTTCGTTTTCCGTAACCGGTTCTTTCCTGCTGGTGCTGCATACACCAATCACGGGAAGGCGAAAGATTTTCTTTTTATTCAGGTAAAAACTCAAAATTTCCCCATGTACTTCTTCCCTCTCCTGCCGGGCCATGATTTCAAGTTCGATTACCTGGCTCACCGTTTCACCCTCCTTCAACTCATAAGGGAAAGGCCATTCCAGCGGCCTGCAATAGGTTTTATATGATGCATCGGTCCAGTTTCGCTGGTCTTCCATCTCGAAAATATCACCCTTGAATTTTATCCTTGCCTTTACTCCTGAAGAAGGCTGCCATACCATCTCAGCAATATTTTTCATCGGTTGATGTGGAGCTATGGCCACAGGAAACTCTGCTATTTCAGAAGAGCCCTCAGGGTGTATTACCAACGCATCACTTCCTGCACATTCCCTGATGGGATGCAGGATACAAAATCCTGTACGGTTGGTCAGGAAGCTGGTTTTGGCAAGACCGTTCATTTCAAAAACCAGCCGGTTCTTATCCCCGGCAATGCGGTAAGATGCCTCAAAACTGATATCGCCCTGCCGGTAGACTGCCTTTACCTGAACTTCGAAACCTTCATCGTGTCGGGTAATCTGCTCAGCAACAATTTCAGGTTCGGGGGTATTCCAGTTCCTGTCGCGCACTGCGGAATATATCATGCGTAACACTTCAACATTGTTATGCATGATCCTCCGCAGGGCACCATTTTCATAAATTACCGTAAAATAACGGGTTTTCAATAACTTCATAATTCAGTTTAAACGTAAACCATAAATTTACAAAAGCAACCGTTTTTATGGTATTTTTGATAAGAAAATTATCCGGCAGATTCCGGCATTTATAATCATTGCAGAAACTACAACAACTTACACCATGAAAATGACTAAATTTCAATCGTTTATGCCGTTCTTCCCTCTAATCATGATTAGTTTTATGCTTACTGGCTGTAACCCTGAACAAGAATCACAGGCATCAGAACAATGGCAGGAAACAGAGCTGGAATTCCAGACGGCTGTCAGCTACAATAACCCTTATACCGATGTAAATTTATGGGTTGATTTCACCCATGACTCAGGTGTGCAGCTTACCAGACCCGGCTTCTGGAGTGGAGGCAACACCTGGAAAGTAAGGTTTGCCAGTCCGGTTGATTCAGGTGAATGGCATTGGCAGAGTTTTTCCTCAAACCCTGAAGACAAAGGGTTGCATGGCAAGACCGGCAACATGGCTGCCTTACCCTACTCAGGGAGCAATGAACTGATAAGAAATGGCCTGCTGCAAATGTCGCCCGGAGGAAGAAATGTTGTACATGCCAATGGCAAACCCTTCCTGGTGATTGGTGATACCCCCTGGGCACTTCCATGGCGGGGCACAGTGGAATCGGTCACAGTTTATGCAAGGAACAGAAAGGAAAGAGGCTTTAACTCGGCCCTGCTGATGTCGCTTCAACCCGATCGTGATGCCGTTGGACCCGATTCACGAACTGAACAGGGAGGTTTTGGCGTGGCGTTTCATGATTTAAAGGAAGGGCATCTCAACCAGCTGAATCCTGAATATTTCATGTTGCTCGATTCACTCCGGGATATTCTGACAGTGCATGGCATAGTACCCGTGTTCCAGCCAGTCTTCCATGGATTCGGATGGAAAGGGCTGAATGTTCTGGGATGGAACGTAGATCCTGATGAATATGCACGATACTGCAGGTACCTGGTAGCCCGTTACGGGGCCCAACCTGCCATGTGGCTTGTTGGTGCCGACAGTGATGGCAGAAACATCGGCGTCAAAGAGGGCGGTGAAGAAATAGAGAAATGGGATGCATACAGGCAGCCAACCGGATTGCATTATTCGCCCTTTGATGATAGGGTGCCCGACTGGATGGACGATTTCGGAGGCAAATATGAACCTCACATGAACCGGTCATTCCATGATGCCGGATGGCTTGATTTCCAGTGGTGCCAGACAGGCCATAACAGTGAGCACCTGTTCCACAAGGTGGAACTGATGTACAACAACAAACCAGTAAAGGCAACCGCCAACGGCGAGCCCACATATGAAGGAATAAGCCGGCCCGGCAATGGCGCCGGCTGGTGGCAGGGGCACGAAGCATGGGGCCAGTTATTGTCGGGTGGCACCATGGGTGTTGTATATGGCGCAGGCGGATTATGGAACTGGAAGCTGACAGCAGATGAACCTGGCTGGCCTGACTGGGCTAACTCAAATGTATCGTGGCAGGAGGCCATCATGCTGCCAGGTGCTGAATATGTGGGGTATATGTCAACAGCCCTGGCCGGACTTGACATTACTGACATTGAACTACATCATGAACTAGCTGAGGGAAACCTGTGTATTGCCAAACCAGGCAAGCTTTACATTGTTTATCTTCCTGAAGGAGGCCGTGTAAGGTTGAATCAGTTACCCGGCAACAGCAGCTTCAGATGGTTTGATCCGATGCTTGGGGAATTTGTATCAAAGGGTAATGTTACATCTGATGTATTTGATGCACCTGCAGAAGCCCCTTTTGTATTAATCGTACAAAGCAATTAAGATGGTAATATGCTGAAAGGAATTTTATTTGACATGGATGGTGTTTTGCTCGAATCGGAGCAGCTCACTTCGGAAGCAGCCGTAGCGTATTTCAGGAAAAAAGGTGCTGATGTAAAACCTGAAGATTTCATTCCCTTTTATGGGATGGGAGAACAGAAATACTTTGGAGGGGTAGCTGAACAATATGATATCCCTTTTGATGTTGAAAAGGAAAAGAATGAAGTGTACGATTTGTTTGCTGAAATGGCCCGTGGGAAAATGCATCCAATGCCAGGGGTGAGGGAGTTTCTTGAAAAAGTCAGGCGCATGAACCTGAAAACAGCGGTTGCCACAAGTGCCAGCAGGTACAAGGTTCGTATCAACCTTGACCTCATTGGATTCAGCGAAGCGGATTTTGATGCCATCGCCTGTGCAGAAGACATTAAAAACAATAAACCTGATCCGGAGATATTCCTGACGGCAGCCGCAAAGCTTGGGCTTAAACCTGTGGAATGCCTGGTGGTGGAAGATGCCCCGGGAGGTGTGGAAGCCGCCAAAAGGGCGGGTTGTAAATGCATGGCTGTGATGTCATCATTTTCCGGGGAAGAGCTTTCGAAAGCCGATTGGATTGTCAGTGATCTCAATTCTTATCCTGTTGAAATATTTGATAGCTTTTAACATATGAAACGACTAAACCTGTTGCTTATCCTGGTATTCATGACAGTAACCAGCCTTCAGCTGAAGAGTGAAAACCGGCCACGTGTTTTTGTTTTTACCGATATCAACATCGATTCGGGCGATCCCGACGACAGGCAGTCGCTCATCCATTTGCTGTGGTATGCCGATGAACTGCGCATTGAAGGTGTGGTCCCCGACCGGTGGGATGCCAGGGGACTCGAAGCCTGCCAACTGGCAGCTGCAGCTTATGCGAAAGATTACAGCAAATACGGTTTTAAAAAGAAAGGATACCCGGAACCGGAAAAAGTAAATAATCTGTTTGCTGCTGACAGAACTGATGCCATAAACAGGTTTACCAAAGCAGCCTCAGTTTCAGATGATCCGCTGTATGTGCTTGTATGGGGCAATATGAGACTATTTGGTGAGGCCTTAAAAAGTAAACCTGAAGTTGCAGAAAACATACGGCTGATAACCATCGGTACCCACCTGATGATGGAGGAATACAGGCAATATATACCGGATGGCTGGGAGATTACTGAAAAACCATGTGAACAGTATAACTGGAATGGTCACGGAAGAAATGAAATATATAACGACAAAAGGTTTAACAATATGTGGTGGCTTGAAATCAACTGGACCTACGAAGGGATGTTCACCGGAAACGAACCGAAGGAGATGTTTCATAAACTTGCATCATACGGAATTCTGGGGCAGCATATGAAAGAAGTTGTAAAGAATGAACCCTGGGCACAATATTTCAGGGTTGGTGACACACCATCGGTCCTTTATGTAATTGATGGGAACCATAATACAGATTATCCAACAGAAGCAGGCTGGGCAGGAAGATTTGTTAAACCGTTTCCAGGGGAACGGCCTCATTATTTTACAGATGATAATGGACATGTGCAATGGAACTATAGAGATCCGTGCAAAACATGGGAAAATCATGTTGCTTTCAGGGATCATGCAAAAAGTACCCTTGAAAATAAACGGCCAGAGATGTATAATGCATTAATCAGAAAACTGGACAGGATATATAAATAGTTGTGAAGTTGATTGTAAACTGTTAATTCCGTGTACTTTTTTAAACAAAAACAGGCATCATTTTTTTAAATGAAGTATATTGCTGTTGGTTGTGAATGGCAATAACATCTAATTCATATCAAGATGAAAAATGTATTTTCAAGGAGAGACTTCATCCAGACACTGATGACCGGGGTGCTGCTTGGTCCGGTGGTACTGAAAACCCAGGCTTTTACATCATCGGGTATACCTACCCGGGCATTGGGCAAAACCGGCGAACGGGTTTCCATCATCGGTTTCGGCGGGTGGGATCTGGGTTATATCGATGAAAAACTCGCCATAAGGATGATGCATGAAGGCATTAGTGAGGGCATCACTTTTATCGACAACGCATGGGAATACAACCAGGGCCGGTCGGAAGAAGTGGTTGGCAAAGCACTGAAACAGGGCAAACTGCGAGACAAGGTCTTTCTGATGTCAAAGGTTTGTGCACGTGATTATGAAGGGGCAAAACGGCATCTAGAAGATGGTCTGCGACGCATGAATACCGACATGATTGACATGGTGCAGCTCCATTCCATCCAGTATGACGGCGATCGTGAACGGATAGCCGACCCTGACAAGGGGGCTCTCAGGGCTCTGATTGAGGGAAAAAAGGAAGGCAAACTGCGCTACATCGGATTTACCGGGCACCGTGATCCGCAAATCCACCTCGACATGCTGAAGGTACCTTTTGAATGGGATGCTGTTCAATTGCCGCTGAACATCATGGACGCCCATTACAACAGTTTCCAGGAAAGGGTTCTGCCGGTACTGATTGACCGCAACATAGCCGCTTTGGGCATGAAGTCACTGACCGGACGATTCTCCCGGATTTCCGATAAGGTCAATGTAAATGCAGAGCTTTGCCGCCGCTATGCACTATCACTGCCTGTAAGCACACTCATCTGCGGGATGCAGAACCACGAAGAAATGCAGCTGATGATCAACATTGCCCGGGAATTTAAGCCACTTAAAGAGGACAAAATCAATGAACTGCTTGATATGTCACTGGTTGCAGCAAGTAACGGAGAGCCCGAAGCATACAAGGATTCATCGAGCGGTTACGGATGTTCCTACCATTCAAGAATCCTCAGGGAGGGGCAGGGTTGAAAAGTTACTCCCTGATGAAATTACAATAGTTGCATAAAATACCCCCTGCATGAATAAATGCATAAATTCCAACAGAGGGTATGGGATGAAGGGATTTAACGCTGATTAACAGCAGTCTACCGTTTTATTATCTTCCCCGTATATAGCTTCTGATCCTGAGTCACCCGATACAGATAAACACCCTGGGTCAGGTGGTTGATTGAAACCGGTTCATCATTAATAACAGTCTGTGACAATATTTTCTGGCCTCCCATTGTAAATAGCTCAAGCTTTGCAGGCATTCCATGGAAAGCCAGATTTATCCTTATATGACCATCAGCAGGATTGGGATATAATTTCAGGCCGTTTTCTGCAATGACATCATCATCAGCCACCTTAACGTTGTCAAATGTATAATACCATGTTCTCCGGTTATAATACTGCCAGTCTTCTTCAGCTGCATCCCACCGGAAATTGACTTCTCTGTAGGTTAGGTTTTCATCATAATAGGTATATTCTTTCTTTGAACTGCCTGCCCAGGCATTGATATTCATATCCCAGAAATAATCAGCGCGCATCTGTGTACGGCCATAGTCATTATATAAAACCTCAGACTTTGATCCTGAATAGAAATTTTCACCATACAATGACAGATTGCTATTCATAATCAACCGGCTATTATCATCATAAGCCCACCTGTATTCTCTTTGCATTTTCCAATCATTCAAGGAAAAGTTCCACAAATAATCCGTATCAAGGTTCGATCTTCCTGCTTCATCATAACCAATGATTTTCCTTAAGTAAGGCTTCCATTTATTCATTTCAGGGTCCCATGCAAACTGCTGCATCATAATCTGGCGATCCTGCTCATCATATTCATACTCGAATTTCACTGTTCTTTCCATTATTTGCTCATAAGCTTTCCATTGCGACTTGATTTTGCTTGTCATTTTATCCCCGGCATCGTATTCATATTCCCAGGAATTAATGTCATGAATGAATTTCCACTCTTTATTCTCATTGTCCCATTCATAGTAAGAGGCTAGAATGATATGCCCATATTCGTTATATTCAGGCTTTTCCATTGAGAAATATATCCATGAATCAGTCGTTGATTCCCACGAATAATCTGTTTTGAATGATAGATTATTCAGAAGGTCAAATATCCTTGTTGTCTGTGACTGACCTACCCAGTCATTTTTTTCTTCACTCCATAAATATGTGCCTGACAGGTTTTGATTTCTGTTTTCATCATAACCAAATTCAACCTTTACACCATTTATCCAGCTATTATTCTCATTATCCCAGTGAAAGTTAATCCTGGAAACCAGATTACCTGCAGCATCGAAAACCGAGCTTTCTTTTGTATTAACAACCCAATTTTCTTCATTTACATCCCACCATGATACAATATGTTCGGTGATAAATCCCAAATCGTCATAATCAAACTCAGTTTTTACCTGCGCCTGCCATTGCATAGCATTAAATCCCCATACATATTTAATTTCCAAACGAGGTTTCCCATTATTATTATTTTCATATTCCTTTTTAATAGTTCCAACCCAATCATTCCCGAAAGCAGACCATGAATACTCAGCATTCAGACTGGAAAAACCATTTTCATCATACTCATATTCCTTTTTATTTACAAAAATCCATTCTGCAGCAGAATTACTCCACTGTGAGGTTAGACTCAACAACAGCTTGTCATCATTTAAAAGTACCCTTTTTTCTTTCTTCGTCGGAATATAATCAGCTGAAGAATCCATCCTCCAGTATTCTATAGTTTCAATCTCTGTTAATTCATCAGAATAGGAATAAAAGCTTTCCTTTTTGTATCTTGTATCTAATCCATTTTCTGATATCCCGCCGGGAATTGACAGATAATATGCAGGGCGTCCATTTTTATCAAACTCCCATCTCACTTGGGTATATTTTTGCCATTGTCCGGTACCATAGTCCCATACAGCATAGAATGTTTCTTTTTTATCATCAGATTCCTCTGTAAAGAAATTGTATGTATACATTCTCATCCAGTTCTCCAGGACCACATTATATGAATCAGCAACTATGCTGTCAAGCCTGACATACCTGTCAGAGGTATTAGCTTGTTCTGCCTGATTCTGATTTATGTTATACCCTTTGAGTAGGTTTGTTATTTCCACATCACAGGCAGGTTCCGCTTCCTTCTGATTAATCAATTCTGTAATGGGGGAAGATTTTTCTGAAAGTGAAGTAAATGCTACTTGTGGTAATTGGGCAACAGAAGTTAAAGCTAAAGAAGAAGCAATAACAGTGAATAATAGTTTTTTCATGTTTTAAGAGATTTTAGTTGGATTAATCATTAATTTGTTTAGCTAGTTAAAGCTAATTTATTTTTCTGTTTCATCTGATGATAAATAGCATAATTTCAGAAAAATGCTTTCTATTCCACCAAAGCAAGGGCATAACATCCTTTAGATAAAAAATAAAACTGTAAGATTTTAAAATTCATCCAGCCTTACAACTATCCCCTTGTTAGCCGATTCATATGCGGCCCACACGAGCTTTACCGTCTCAAAATTATCATCAGCCGTATTTTCAGCTTTTCCCCGCCCCTGCATGTCATCAAGGATATTCCTGTTGATATCTACAATACTGGGAGGTTCAGGCTTGAGCCGGTCGGTCTGCCATGGATATGACCGCATGGGAACCAATTCCTTTACTGTTCCCAAAGGAGTGGTAATACTGATTTCAAAATCAGCATCCAGACGTATGCTGCCCTTAGTGCCTTCAATGAGCAGGGTTGTCTGCGGGAAAATCTCCTTCTCCAGGGGCGAACTGAACGATATTTTCTGGATGCAAACAACACCATTTTTCATTTTTATGATAGTGGTAGTGACATCCTCTCCTTTAATGGCAGGGTTGACTGTCTGCTTTTCACAGTAAATTGTATCTGCTTCACCAAACAGATATCTCAGCACATCAAACTGATGTGAGCCCTGATCGGTCAGGGCAAACTCTTCCAGTTCTGCCAGGAACGGCTGGGTTTCAAAAACAGGATAGGCTGTAATAAAGGCAGTTTCACAACGAAATGGAGTTCCTATTGCACCCGAATCCAGAATTTCCTTCACCCTGCGAAACTGGGGCTGCCACCTGTAATTTTCGTGGACATAGAAGCGAACACCGGCATCCCTGCAAGCCTGTAGCATACGTTTTGCCGACGCATAGGAAGGGGCAAGCGGTTTCTGACATACCACATCAAGCCCGTATTGAGCACCCAACAGCGTAAATTTTTCATGTGTATCAACATCAGTGATAATATCTATAAAATCGAGCTTTTCAGTTTGCAGAAGCTGCTCAGCATCATCATAAACCGCTGGAATGCCAAACCTGGCTGCAAGTTCTTCTGCTTTCGATTTTGTCCTGTTATAAAGGGCAACACATTCTGCCCCCTGAAGTTCCTGCCATGCACCCAATTGAAACTGGCTCCAGAACCCTGTTCCGAAAACGGCAAATCTTGATTTCATATCTGGTGTATTTTATTCACGAAATGAAAAAACATCTGTACGGGTAACTTCATCTGTTACCTGGAATTGTCCTTCAGGGAAACGACAGCTACCCACTCATCATCACCGGGGGTTTTAAGCGATATGATTTCACCGCCCGTCACCTCATGTTCTGAATCCCATTGTCCCTTCCGTACATTCATCCATTTGAGGCTGAAGGCCGGTTGGGATGTGGTCAAATCAAGTTTAACCTCACCTGCATCAGGAAAAAAGATGACATATACTTCCCCTTCTTTCAATGCAAGATATGCTTCATTTTCCTCTCGCTCCGACAGCAATTGATTATGAGCAACAAGTTCCCAGAATGGACAGACCTTTTCAATTTCACGTGCTGCCTTAACAGAAGCCATTGAAAGTTCCGACAAGCCCAGTCCTGAAGGCGGACGATGGAAACGGGCCGATGCCACTCCACCCAGAATATGCCTCCACCAGCTGTCAATACCATTATTTGTATTTCCATGTGTACCACCATCGGCACCATAAGTTTTCACTGTATTTACCGGACGGGGGTTTGCCGAAATATAATTTTTTACCCACTGAAAATTATCCCAGTGCGCCTGGTCACGCTGGTGGTTATTTTGTGATACATCACAGAAATCATACAGTTCAGGATGATCAAAGGTCCGTTTATGCTCATCCGACTTTAAATCCCAGGCATCCCACATTTCTGTCAGGTAAACCCTTCTTCCCTTTTCTTCTGCCTTTTCACGTATGAACCGTGCCCAGAACGCTCCCCACTTTTCATCGCCTGATGTTTCATTATCCATACAATACAGTACATGATGATGATTCAGCGTATAGGAAAGCATTTTTTCAACAAACTGTATCTGATACTTCAGCAGTACCTCATTATTTTTCTGACCGGGTGTTGTATAGAAAAACGGCTGGTTATTTCTGCCGGGATGGTCGGGGTACTCATCCGCAAGACCTGATTCCTCATTCGTGTAATTTACATTGTTCCGGGGATTATAGGGGTGAGGCGGCCAGTTATCCCGGGCGTAGTCGAACCGGTCCCACACCTCAATCTGTACGATAATGTCCCGTTTGGCTGTTTCATCCAGAAATAATGCGAACCGCTGCCAGTACTCCTCATTCCATCGGTTCAGGTCAAAGCTGCCATCTCCAGTCTTATAAAAGGGATAAATCTCAAATCCCCTGTCCCTGCGGTCGCTCATTGTATTGCGGACATAATTTGCCCCCACCCTCTTCATCGAATCGAGATGTGGTATCAACAGTTGTGCAGGCCACTGAAAAAGATTGTCATCACTGCTGGCGCCAAGCAACATGACTGGTTTCCCCTTGTACTGCCAGTACCAGGGATTTTCCGGCCAGGGCCGGATACCATCATCCTGTACAGTTACGGCCTGGCATCCACACACCAGCATGTTTAAAACGATCATAAACAGCAACATAAATTTAGACATAGTCTCATCCATTTATCATTTCACAATACTATTTGATCTTTAACAGAGCAGATTTACATCAACCATCATGTAATATCATTAACCTGCTCCAGCACATTGTCAGGTTCAAATATTTGTTTCCAGTCATCTTTGAAAAGAATCTTTCTCCCCCTTTCAAGTGCTTTATTGGCAGCATCAGAAAAAACTGCACCAGGAATCTCCTGAAAGATTACAGCCAGCTGGATATTCAGGTGCCCCAGCAGAAATTCACGGGCAGCTTCAGCAGGCACACCGCGCCTGATAACCTCATCCATTCCCTCTTTGACAATGGCAAGACATGTAGCTGACAGAGTTTCGACAAGGGCTGGTTCAAGCAGGGCCATCTGTTCTACAGTTATCGCATAAGCCTTTGAAACCGGAGCATACATAGCCTTTGCCAGCTTTTCTCCTGCTGCGTAATCATGATCGGGCCCCTGTAGCAGTGTGCACACAATTACCTGTTTTGCCAGGGTTCCGCCAAAGAAGTCCTTTTGTGCCTCGGGTGTAGGTTCCCAGTTAAATACAGAGGGATGTGCAGGATGGGAAATAAAATATGAAATATCGTCACGCTTAAACAGTTTTCCTGCCATGGCCACCGCAGGATCAAGAAAAACAACCATAGCACCTGCCCTCATTTGCGGGATGACCTGTTCCGATACCTTCCCGAGTGCCACATCGGGAACGGCCAAAATAACAATATCGGCAGCAGATACAGCATCGGGTGCAAGGGTAGCCTCCACGCCAAGTTCATGCAGATTGCGGACACCATTTTCGCTGATCTCAATATATGACATCTGGTATTCAGAATTCATCAGGTTCCGCGTGAGCCGGCATCCCATTTTACCACCGGCACCGATTATTGTAACTTTCATAGAATTAAAATTTTAAAGTTATTCTGATTCATAAGATTCATTGTATGAACTCCCCTTCCAAAAGCCATTCTATTCTTGCCTGGTTCAGGACAATAACTGTTTCAGATACCTGATACTTTGCCTGGCCCAGCGAGCTTCCTTTTCAATTGTTTTTAACAGGTCATCATCCGGAGGGGTCCATTGTTCAAGGATTGCTGCCGTGCAGCGGGCTGATACCTTTTTCAGCAGTCCGGGAACTGGCAGCATTCCTTCACCCAGCGGACAGCCTTCAACAACAAAACCCATCTGGTGATACACCCTTTTCACCGCAAATTCCTTTACATGAAGATTCACAGTAAGCGGTGCCAGTTGTTCAATGACAGTCTCCAGCCCTTCTCCTGCACCCATTGAATTTACTGAATCAAGACATATTCCTACACATTCACTCTGAGCTGCATTAACAATCTCCACAAACTGCGATGCTTTAAACCTGTCGTGATTTTCAATCGCCAGAATGACATGGTTTTCTTCCAGCATGGGAACTGCTTCACTGACAACAGCAATAACTTCATGAATATCAGGGGTGTAATCTTTTCCATCAATAACAAACCGCAGAACAGGGGAATTGAAAAATACAGCCAGTTCAACATACCTTTGCAGGTTTTCACGTGTCAGCATTCTTGAACCCACTTCAATATCCACCTTCAGATCTCCGGCCACATTTTTGATTTTCAACAGCTCAACACCTGAGAACTTATCCAACGGCAGGTTATCCGCAATCTGAACCACATCCACACCCAGTTCAGCAGCCTTATGCAGGAGCTGATAGACAGTCATCGGATTTTCAGGTTCTTTCCCCGGCACACCGATTGCCCATGTATAGGTATAGGAACTGATCCCGGCTTTCATCATTTCATTGCTCCGGGAGCAGGATAATCTTTTGCTGCATCATCAAGCACCAGTACCCAGTCGAGATTCTCCCCCGGCTGTGGTGGCATAAAGGTGTGAGTTCCCGATGCCGGAAATACACCAATCTTAACCGCCTCTCCATTACGGGGATTAAACCACCATGCTGTAACTTCCTTTCCTTTGACAGCATCCATTTTTACGGTAAATGCCCTGCCTGTGGGAGCATAAACCATGGCATATGAACCTTCACTGTCGCGGGTTGCCACATAACGGTACAAGCCTGCACCCGGAACGGAAGTGGTTACCCTGTCGGGTACAATCACTGAATCATCAGGTATTCTTGTCAGGAACGGCCTCGATTCCATCAGTCGCCGTCCGAACTGCATCTGTGCAGCTCCTGGCTGGTCAATTGCTTCATACCATGGCATGAGCGGTGCATTTACGGGATTCTTATCGGGCGCCCACATCTGCCATACAGAATGATGTCCATATGTGTGGCCAAAGGCACCTGAAAAAAGGTTCCAGTAGAGCGGGCGCCTTACATCAGCCGATGTGGAGTGCCCAAACCTGTCGGCTGCAAATTCAATGGGATGATCCTCGTAAATAGGTTCTCCGTCAATTACGGGTTTAACGGGCGTCCGTCTGTAATCCTTCAGTGTATTTTCATAAACATTTGTGTACCGTGTATTATGCCCGTTCTGGCGCATATTGAAATCAAGCCAGTTATCTTCATGAAAATACTCAGCAGAACCTCTTCCCCCCTGAGGATGAAATGTTATAAGGTGCGCTCCCCCATCGCCTTTTCTGACACCGGCAGCCATTGCCCTGATAATCTGCCCGTGCACATCCTCCTCTACATCACGGTCACCACCCAGTATCCAGATGATATTGCGTGAATTGCGGTAACGTTTACCAAGAATCTCACCGAAAACAGCAGCATTTTCAGGTGTAAAAACAACCGGACCTACCCCCCACTTCTTGTTCCATTTGTCACCCCATGTGGGGAGCATCCCGATAAAGATACCTTTCTCTTCCGCCTTTTTTACCACCCAATCGACATGGCTGAAATAGGCTTCATTAATCTGCTCGGGATTATTGTCAACCAATGGCTTTTCACCCTCTGCACTGGGAGTGTTCAGTCCATCAAGTTCTGCCAGTACTACTGCCTGTATAACGGTGAAACCCCTGGCCCTTCTGTTCTCAAGATATTTTTCTGTTTCTTCCTTGTTCAGCCGGTGAAAAAGTTCCCATGCTGTATCGCCCAGATAGAAAAACGGGTTGCCATTTTCATATACCAGATACCGGTTATTGTCCGAAATTTTGAGCCTGCCTCCTGACAAATCCGCAGAAGGACCGTTCCATTGCACCAGTTGTGCCGATAAGCCGTTCATGATAATCATAAGGAAGCAGGTGAAAATTAGTTTTCTCATAGCAGTTTATTTTGTACAATTTTTAGCAGGTTTAATCTTTCAACAGGTAAATATAATAAAGAATAAAACCACATACGATATCAGGGAACAGGAAACTATCAGAAGAAAGATAAACTATAGCTTTTATGCTTGTTTTTAATCATCTTACAACACCCAAAAATGCCGGCAGTCATAAAAGGAGTGAATTAATATTTTTTTTGTTAAACTATCCGTTGGTTTTATCATTTTACTATTTTTACCGTTTAGTGAAGAAACATAGGCCGCATTAAATGTTAAACTATATAGGCAGGTTTTTAATCATACTAAACGGATTATTGATTTCTGGCAATGCAATTGCCCATGTTGCGTTTTTTCATTACGGCATTGAGAAGGGCCTTCCTGAAACAAGGATAACATCGGTAAGTCAGGATTCCACAGGTTTTATATGGCTCGCAGGGGATAATAGCCTTTACAGGTTCGATGGAGACCGGTATAAAACATACAGGAATGTACATAGCGACAATTCCCAGCAGAATTTTGGAAAGATAAATACCTTATATACCGATTCAAAAGGGATTCTTTGGGTAGGTACTTCTTCGGGAATTTCATATTATGAGAGCGCCACTGACCGGTTCACCAGCCCTGTACAAGGGTGGAAAAACCTGGGAGTAAATGACTTTGACGAAGATCATGAAGGATTTATCTGGGCGGCTACAAACAGCGGACTGGCGAGAATTAATCCACACACCGGTTATACCTTATGGTTTACTGATTCGCTTACTGTTAAATCGCCTGGTAAAAATGTACTGCCTGATGGCAACATTACATTCCTGACATGCGGGAACAACGGAAAAATCTGGTATTATACTGAAAACGGAAACTTGTATTTGTTTAACCCTGGTACGCTTGAAACAGAAGACTATAGTGTACTTGAAGATACTGACCTTGCCTCAGCAAATATATCTAAGCTGGAATACAGAAATGGGATATTGCATTTCAGCACGCTGTCCAGGGGGTTTTACCTGTTCAATCCCCTGCAGGGAACATTGCAGAACACCGTATTCGATTCAATGGGATACGTCATCCACCATTTCAGGATTGCCAATGACACAACCATCTGGCTGACCTCCAATAACGGTTTGTTCAGATACAATCCCGAAACAGGAAACTATTTACGTTATACTGAGGACCCGGTTGACCCGATGAGTATGAAACGCACTGCCAATCAGTTTGTATATATTGACAGGGAAGACAACCTTTGGATTTCTTCAGGAGCTGGAGGGATTGATTACGGACTGACAAATACGCCCTTTCATCATTTCGGCACCAAAGGCCAGGAGCCATACCAGCTTGAACAGCCTGAAGTTACTGCCATCGCATTTGACAATGAGAACAATATGTGGCTTGGATACCAGGGAGCATTTGCTGAAAAACATCATCATACGCCGCTGCGTAAGCAAAGATTCCAGATTAAATCAAGAAATGTCACAGGATATTCGGGCTCAGTCTTTTCTGTTTTCATCGACAGTAAAGGCCGGACTTGGCTAGGTGGCTGGGAAACAGGACTTCAAAAACTCAATTCCAGGGGAAACGCATTTGAGTTTGCACCTGTTGTTCCGGGCCGCATCGACTCCCTAATCAGAACAGCCGACATCAGGTGTATCACCGAAGATAAAAAGGGTAATTTATGGATAAGCTTTCATGGAATTGGTCTGGGGAAATATAATCCGGAAACATACCGTATGGAACTGTTCCGGCATCAGCCTCAAAATCCCGGCAACAGTCTGTCCAATGACTGGACATATAATCTCAGTATTGACAACTACAATAACCTGTGGATTGCGACATCTTACGGTGTGTCAAAGTTAAATCTTCAAAACCATACCTTCGAAAATTATTATCAGGAAGAGGAAAACCCTTTTTCATTAAATAACAACAACATCAATACAATCTATGCTGACCCATGGGGCATGGTATGGGCTGGTACCGATGATGGCATCAATGTTTATATACCTGAGCAGAATGCTTTTGTTCCGGTAGTTGATGAAAATAAAAACGCTGCACTTGCAATTTCAGCTCTCTTATCCGTCAAACCAGGGGAACTCTGGGCCAGTACGACATCAGGCATAATATTTCTGGACTGGACCTGGAATTCAACATATGACGGGTTACAGGGCAATATAAGATTCTTCAACAGGATGAGTGGCCTGATATCCACCAGTTATTTAGCACGTTCATCTGCAATGGATAATGAAGGCACAGTATATTTTGGAGGTCTTGAAGGGATAGATTATTTTTCTCCCGAAGTTGCAGCCGCCTACATCCATGAATCAACCAGGCCTGTGATTACAGATCTTTCACTTGACGGAGTACCTGTCCTACACGATTTATTGGCTTCAGATATTCGCTCCCTTAAACTGAACCACCATCACCGGATGATAAGCGTAAGGTTCACTGCCCCGTCATTCAATAATCCGGAACGAAAACTGTACAGGTACCAGATGCAGGGCTTCGACCGGCAATGGAACTATACACAATACGAACAGGTGGCAAATTATACAAATCTTCCACCCGGAGAGTATACCTTCATAGTTGAAACCCAGGACAGGTATGGCAACTGGAACCAGCAGGAAGCCTCCATGTCGCTGATCGTTACCCCACCCTTCTGGAATACAATCCTATTCTATGTCATAGTTTCAGCATCCTCCGTTTTGCTGCTGCTTTTGATAGTTTATGCCAGGTCACGAATGTACATGGCCAGGCAAAGGGAATTAAGAATGTTAATTGAAGAACGAACCAAGGAACTTATTCTAAAAAACCAGGAACTTGAAAGAATCAACCAGACTAAAAACCGTTTATTTTCAATAATCTCCCACGATTTGAAGAGTCCGTTTTCGGGAATACTCGGACTGCTGGAACTGTTGGCTGACCCATCCAATGGAATTGAATCAAATAAACAGCAGGAACTGCTCGAGATGGCCAGAAATTCGGCGGCAAATACCTATGAACTTCTAGAGAACCTGCTTACCTGGGCACATTCACAGATGAAACAAACAATCAGCCATCCCAAAAAGCAAAACATCAGCATGCTGCTCAGGAAAAACATTGATCTCAAGATGCCTGTGGCCATGCAGAAGAAGATAAAGGTTGAAAGCCAGTTTCCAGAAGTGCTTGAAGCAAACTTCGACAGGGAAATGATAAATGCTGTTATCCGGAATATCCTGAACAATGCAGTAAAGTTCACAAATCCGGGGGGAATCATTGAAGTTGCAGCATTCAGAAAAAACGGTGAAGTTATGGTAAGGGTTGCCGACAATGGAGTAGGCATTGAGGAGGAAGAATTAACCGATCTTTTTAAAGATGGCAAAAAGAGCCGGCCAGGCACCATGGGAGAAAAAGGAACCGGTTTGGGCCTTGTTATCTGCAAAGAATTTGTTGAAAAAAACCGTGGAAAAATATGGGCATCACCCAATCAACCCAGAGGGTCGGTATTCGAATTTTCCCTGCCTGCAAATTGAGTCATCAGCCAGTCGGGAAAACATAATTCCCTCATTACAAACATTTTTTCATGATCCTTGTTGAGATTACATGAATTCAATAAAAACCAGGAATGAAACATGTTGCATTAATTACCGGGGCTTCATCGGGTATCGGTAAAGAGTTAGCCCGGATTCATGCTGAAAAGGGAAAAGATTTGGTACTGGTGGCCAGAAGAGAAAAGGAACTGATTGAGTTGGCAAAGCAATTCAAAAAATCATTTAATATTGAAACTGTTGTTATTGCAAAAGACCTGTCAAAAGCAGAAGCTCCGCATGAAATATATGCCGAAACCCAGTCGAGGGGAATTGTTGTTGAATACCTGATCAACAATGCCGGGTTTGGCGGATTCGGCTATTTTCATGAACGAAACATGGAAGATTACATTGACATGGTGAATGTCAATATTGTTTCGCTGATGGTACTTACAAGGCTATACCTGCCGGGCATGGTTGAAAGAAGAAACGGCCGCATACTGAATGTATCATCAACTGCATCATTTGTGCCTGGTCCGCTGCAGGCCGTATATTTTGCTTCAAAGGCTTTTGTAACCTCCTTCAGCCAGGCCATCGCCGGGGAGGTAAAAGACAAGGGTGTTACAGTAACTGCCCTCTGCCCTGGAATGGTTGATACCGAATTTGTTGAATTATCAGGAATGGGTGAAGCAAACATCATGAAGCTCCAGAAACCCCGGAGTCCTTCGTATACCGCAGAGATGGGATACAATGATATGCTTAAGGGGAAACTGTTGTCGTTCGACAACAAATTGCTGAAATTCTCAATTAACTGGATTGTTAACCTCCTGCCACGGAATACCATTATAAAAATCATCAGAAAATCCATGAACATGAGAAACTGGAAATAAATTTTAAGGCAGAACGAAAACCGCAACAGAATACACTCAAATCAGCTTTTACACAGAATGAGCCTTCCAATAACTTTTAATTGATAAAGGATGAAAATAACAGCAAATGTAATCGGAGCGACAGGACTAACCGGCAGCGAACTTGTGCAACTGCTTCTTGATGACGACAGATTTGAAAAGGTCAGAATCTTTACAAGGCGTGATATCGAAATCACCCATCCAAAACTCGAACAGCAGGTTATTGATTTCCGTAACAAAAGGACCTGGATAAAAAAGCTCAAAGGGGATGTGCTGTTTTCGGCTCTTGGAACAACATTAAAGCAGGCCGGAAGCAAAGAAAAGGAATATGAAGTTGATTTTACATATAACCTTGAATTTGCACGTGAAGCAAAGAATAACGGGATAAATAACTATGTACTCGTATCTTCAGTGGGAGCAAACCCCAACTCGCGGCTTTTTTATCCGGCCATGAAAGGAAAACTCGATGAAGCTGTGTTAAACCTTGGCTTCAGCAACATTACCATCCTGCGCCCTTCCTCACTTACAGGCAAAAGGGACAAAAGACGTATCATGGAGGAACTTTCAATACCTGTTGTCAGGCTGGTAACCAGGTTTATATTCAGAAAATACAGGCCTATATCAGGAAGGACTGTTGCACAGGCAATGGTTTGTGCAGCATTGAAACCTCATCCCGGGAAATCAATCTGGGAAGCCGGAGAGGTGCATGATCTGGCAAATGAATGCATACGTTCAAAATAAAAGAAACTGCGGCATTGGAAAACCAAAACAAGGTTCGAATGTTTCAATGTAAATCTTAAACAAAAAATGATGTACACCGGACTTTTACATTCCCATAACCTCCTTCGCTGGCTGATTTTGATTTTCATGTTACTGGCCCTGTCATTGGCTTTTTACGGCTGGGCAGGCAAAAAAGCGTTTACAAAAAAAGACAATTTTGCCGGGTTATTTCTTACAATCTGGGTTGATTTGCAGTTGCTCACAGGGATTGTGCTCTACTTCTTTGTAAGCCCTTTTACAAAAGCAGCTTTTGCTGATTTTGGAGCTGCAATGAAAAATTCAGTGTTAAGGTTTTATGCCGTTGAACATATCCTCCTTATGCTGATTGCCCTCGTGCTTGTGCATGTAGGAAGGGTTAAATCGAAAAAGGCAGCAACCGGTTTAAAAAAGCACCGTGCAGCAGCCATCTGGTATGGTATAGCATTTATACTTATTTTAGCAGGTATACCATGGGACAGGCCCCTGCTGTAATGAATGACCATGGAAAAAAGAAACAGCACCGCCTGCAGGCGGTGCTGTTTCTTTTTTCATCTGGCTGAAGTTACTGCCTGAGCAAATGGTTTGCAGCCAGTGCAAGGAACATAAAGTGGGTAGCTCCTCCCCCCATGACATATTCAGTCTGCTGCCAGAAATAGGGCCATTCCTTCAGTTCGGGAAAATCGGGCCTGATAATCCCTGTCCCCGATGCTACGCCCCCAGGGATAAATGACCAGTCGGCACGGTTTATACCGTAGGCAACAAGCAGCGATTTTGAGCCCACACCCGATGCAAATGAGGAGGTGTTCTCACCCGGATGATTGCCAAGCACGAAATGCAGCGCATTAAGCAACAGGCTGTTGTCGAACAACTGCGGCAGGTGCTTGTGCAGAAAGAAATGCTGCATTCCCAGCCGCTGTATTCCCCATCCGTCACCCCAGATGCGGATGTTGTAAGGTACGCCAAATGGATTCTCCTTTTGCTTTTCAGCCAAATCGGACTGTAATTTTCCAAATGCCTGCATCACTTCGTCGCGAAACTGCCTGTTGTCGATCATGTCAAACACCCGTGCGACCATATACCCACATGATCCGATGCTTCTGACAACCTGGTCCTGCATGGCAATAAGGTCGTTTTTATACTTCACTGAACCTGTTGATGCAAGTAATTCAACTGCTGCATTTATTTTTGCCGAAGCCCAGCGGGCCGACTGATCCCTTTCCATATCGTAAAGCTCAACGGCGGCCTGAAGGCACTGCCGTGCCAGTGTATCATTATAGCCCGCCAGAACCCTGCCGGCCGCGGCAAGTGCCTGAATGGCCGTATACTCATGCCCCGGGTGTTCTTCAGTAAATACCCATCTGTCATCTGATTTACCCGATTCTGTTCCTGACCGTTCCGAAGGCTTCATTTCAGGGTTGTACTTCAACCCGTCAGTCATTGCGGCCCCATCCCCCAGAAGTACATACTGCCTGAGATCATTGCATATAATTCCACGGTACAGCCTTCCCAGGTTTTGGTAACCCCCGAGGATTGAAAGTACCCCGTGCTCAACCTGCTGAAGTGCATCAGGCTTCCCGTCGGGAAGATGTATTTCAACAATCCTTGACTGCTGGTCAACTGAAGTGTAATCCCATTTCAAATCAAACTCTTCATAAGCAAGTGCCAGCGTCCATATGGTCCCTGCCTGCGATTCCACCCTGATGTCATAATCCCCTGCATCATGCCATGCACCCACATTGAGCCCGGGCACTAGTTCTCCCGGCTTATATCTCGTAAGGGTGGACGGTCCCTGTACATACCCGTCAAAATGATTCAGATCGACCGGTGCCATCAGGGCATCATCCATGTGGCACAGGTCGTGCCACACCCTGTAACCTTCATTAACCCGCATATGGCACATTTGTACAGGAAGGAAATATTCAAGTGTGGGCTGCCATACATGCCTGTTGTAAACATCTTCATCAATCTTGAAAGGCTCGGTCTGATAATCACCATATACAACCTTATAAATGCCGGGCCTGCGTACATCTGAGAAATCGAACTGGTAATAATTAAATCGCAGGTACTTTCCCCAGCCAACAGGTGTTTCTGTTTTGACTGTTTCGAAGCCACCATTTTCCGACATGCGGATAAGCGACACCTTATCGATAAATGTTTCATTTTTATCAAGCTCAACCGATGCTACCTTAGGCTGCTGCGGATGATAACCCACCTGGCTGACATGCACCACAGGCTTGTGTTTAAAATTATTGACAACATAAGGTTCCACCAGCCACTCAATAGCATTTTTTGTGGCCGTTGAAGGAACTTCCGACCTGACAATAAACCAGCCGTTGTTGTGGTAAAACCTTCCGTCAAGCAGCTGAAGCTCCGACTTCAGGGAGGTGATGATCATTGTCTGTTCCTGCACATCGGGAGCAACCGTCAGCCTGCGTCCTGTGGCCAGCGGATATGCCTGCCACACACCATCGGCATCCTGCTGCATGGGGCCGTTGGGCTGGGTGGTGAAAATCCCCGATTGGTTATCCATGTACCATGTCTTTCCAAATAACAGCCCCGGAAACAACTCGAGGTTGAAGCCAACCTTTCCAATCCATTCTTCAGGCAACGGTTCATTCAAATCGACGATAATCCTGAAGTTCCTGCCTTCTCCTATTACCCTGACGTCGTAACTAAATTCAAGATCGGGATAAAAAATTGGATTAAACCCTTTCCCGTTCCGGCTTTCATCGGGATAAGAACAGGTAACCCTGATTTCATTATTGTCGCGAAATACCTGGCGCTCACCGGTAACAGGAATAGGCTGCCATTGCCCGGGAGCAGGCTCAAGGCGGATATCACCATTGGTGGCTACCCTTGTGCCGTTCTGGATAATCCCGATGGCCCCCTGATGTCCTTCAGGATAGATGTCATAAAACACCATTACATTCAGCCCCGGCATTTCAAAATACTCATCATCATTGATTACTAGTTTCTGGGAAGTAACAGAAAAAAAGGCAACTATCATGGTTGCCAGTGCATAGATTTTTTTCATCAGATAACTGGTTTAGATTACAAATTGTAAATATAACAAACAGACCTGATAAACTAAATAAAACAGGGCATAATCCTGCAAAGAAATTATGCCCTGTCACGAATACATATACCTCACGTCACAGCAGCTTACAGTTTCTTTATCCAGCCCGCCAGAAGTTCAAGCACTTCGGGTGATATGGTTTCCTCAATCTTCACATATTCTGAGGCGTCGCCGGTCTCACATTTCTGAAACAGGTGGTTCATGCCCGGCATCACAACAAGTTCATTTCTGATATGCCCGTTTGCCAGAGCCCTTTCAAGTGGTAACTGGTTCAGGTGAACAGGAACCTGGGTATCCTTTTCAGCCAGCAAGGCAAGCACCGGAACATTTACTCTCTGAAGTGTTTCTTCAGGGTTGTATCTTAATGCAAACCTCCACCAGTTTTCAGTCAGCTGCCCCGCCAGTGCATCAACCCGCTCATTGTTCCAGTTCAGCAAGGATTTTTCTGCCTCAGGCAATGTACTGTATAACTGCATAATTTCCTGTCTGGCTTCATGTGCCGGAATGTCTTTTGCAGCAACATGATTTGCGGCCAGCAGAAATGCCTCCTGAGCTTTAAGGGCCTCACCCGGAACTCCTGCCTGCCCGGCCATTCTGATGCGCTGATATGTCACAACATCGCCCAGATTGGCGCCTGGTCCTGCCAGCAATACAATAAATGCCACATCGCCTGATTCAGCGGCAGCAATCGGGGCCATCATGCCCCCTTCACTGTGTCCGATAAACCCGATTGCCTGGGAATTTACTTCCCTTCGCGATTTCAGATATTCAATTCCCGCCAGACCGTCCCGTGCAAAATCAGCAGTTGTAGCGCTTGCAAAATTGCCTGTCGAGCCGGCCACACCGCGATCATCGGCACGTAAAACTGCAATACCGTTTAGTGTAAGAAAATCAGCAATTACAAGGAAAGGCTTGTGACCAAGCAACTGTTCATCACGGTTTTGCGGACCTGAACCGGTAAGCAGCACTACTGCAGGAAAAGGGCCATCACCTTCAGGTACAGTCAAGGTAGCAGCAAGCTGCACATCAGCATCAGTATTGTGGTAAACTACTTCCTCTACCCTGTAAGGGAAAGGCGGCTTAGGCTCCTGTGGCCGGTTAAGTGCCTGAAGTGCATCCACACGTTTAAACACCAGCGGAAACCTGCCAGGCCCCTGCCTGAACTCTGCAGTTATCCTTTGGTATCCTTCATCATAATCACCCTCAATCTGGATACCGATCTTTCCGGCAAGGTAAAGGTGCCTGTCTGTTATGCTGACTTCCTCCAGCGGAATTTCTCCACTGCCCTGATCAAGGCTGTTGAGCGTAGCTTTAAAGTTGCCATCATCATTCCTGGAGATGGTAACTGCAAGGCGCATTGAAATGTTACCTACCTTAAGGGTATCAAGAAAAATACCTTCTTCGGAAACAGGTAGCTGTGCAATTACATGAAAAGGAATTGCAAGTGCCATCGCAAACATCCAGGTAAAAACAAGTAAAGGTTTTATCAGTTTCATAATGTTTTTTCTATTTGTCGCAATTATGCAGATTTGGTTACAAAAAAACCGCACGGAAACTACCGTGCGGTTTCAAATTGTCAGTTTTATTGATAAGTATATGAAAATAATGAAGTATCAGCTTTTGCCTACTGAATAAATTTCATCGATCAGATGCCTGTACTTCACAGCCACCATGTTCCGGCGAAGTTTTAATGTGGGTGACAATTCTCCCGAGGCCGGAGTCCACTCCTCATGAACCAGCCTGATTCTGAGTATCTGTTCATGGCTTCCCAGTGATTTATTGATAATATTCACCTCTTTCTGCAACTTCTCAACCACCTCCGGTATTTTTATCAGCTCCTGGTTGTCGCGGAAATGAATCTTATGCTCTGCGCACCAGTCGTGAAGCAACTGGAAATTGGGAGAGATCAGGGCGCTTGCAAACTTCTGGTTCGCCCCTATCACCATCACCTGCTCTATCAGGTTTGATGTCTTCAGCTTATTTTCAATCATTTGAGGTGCAATATATTTGCCTCCCGAAAGCTTGAAAATTTCCTTCTTTCTGTCGGTAATCTTCAGGTATCTGTCATCTTCAAAAACACCGATGTCACCTGTATGAAACCAGCCATTATTGTCGATCACCTGGGCGGTCATCTGCGGTGCCTTATAATAGCCCATCATCACACCAGGTCCCTTGCAGAGGATTTCACCATCGGGGGCAATCTTCACCTCAAAACCCTCCAGCACCGGACCAACGGTTCCAATCTTCATTTCCCCGGTGGCCGGATTATTCACAGCAATGACAGGCGAAGTCTCAGTCAGTCCATAACCTTCAAGGTTATACATTCCGGCCATACCCAGTACCCGGGCAATGCGTGGCTGCAGTGCTGCTCCCCCCGATACAACATACACGATGTTGCCTCCCAGGGCCTCACGCCATTTCGAATATATCAGCTTATCGGCAATTTTTATTTTGAGGCTCAGCAGCGGACCATACTTTTTATTGAATTCAAAGTGCTGTGTCAGGTTCAGTGCCCAGAAATACAGCGATTTTTTTATACCCGAAAGTTCCTTGCCCTTTGCCACAAAACCATCATAAACCTTCTCAAGCAGCCGGGGAACGGAATTGAACATGTGCGGTTTTATTTCCTTGATGGCCGCAACTATCTGTGCAAGGTTCCCTACATAGTAAACGCCCATTCCCTTATACTGGAAATGATAGTTTACGCTGCGCTCATACACATGGCAAAGTGGAAGAAAACTGATAACATGATGCTCCTTGCCAAGGTTGTGCATTTTTACATGAGATGTAAAATTTGATACCAGGTTGTTCTGTGAAAGCATTACCCCCTTAGGCTCACCGGTTGTGCCCGAAGTATAGATGATTGTAGCCAGATCGGCCGGAGTGACTGAATCTTTCAGCTGCTCCAACTGACCCTCCAGTTCGCTTCTTTTCGATTCTCCTGCATCCAGAATTTCCTGATAATTCCTTGCCCCCTGAACTTCTTCAAAGGTATATATCTCTTTAATCTGCGGAATCATCCTTACTACAGGGACCAGCTTCTCGTAAAGCTTGCTGTCGCCCACAATCAGCATTTTCGATTCAGAATGCTCAAGAATGTATTTATACTCATCTTCACCAATTGTAGGATAAACGGGTACATGAACAGCCCCAACCATGGCCATACCCATATCGGCAAAATTCCATTCAGGCCGGTTGGTTGTAACTGTGGCAATTTTATCACCTCTTTTGTACCCCAAAGCCAGCAGGCCGAGTGCGAACTGATGCGATTTTTTATAATAATCTTCCGTGGAATAGGTATACCAGGTGCCATCTTTTTTGCCACCCAATGCATCTTTTCGCGGAAACTCCTCCATATACCGGTCAAGGATGTCAAATGTACGCGTAACTTTTACAGCCATTTGTTTAATTTTTTGGTAAACGCCAAATATAGGATTTTTGACCAGTCACTATTTTTCAACCGGCTGTAAATAAAATGAAACTTCGCCTATTTAAACCAATTCTAAATAAATACAAATCATTGAAACACAATATTTTGCATCAAGTTTTATCGACTTTGAGAATGAAAGATTCCAAAATTACAGGTTTTTGGAAGCCGCGTCAGAAGTTGATTTTATGATTTCCAATTGCAGGTAAAAACGAATATCCTTACCCCTGTTATTATAAAAATAACACAGGTTTTCAGAAATCATTTTACCGCAACCAGGTTTTTTTCCTTCTCATATTTCGTATCCTTCACATAAGCCCATACCATTAAACCAATCAGAATGGCAAAGCTTACCGGCACGGCAGGATTAACGCCATCGGCCACTCCCTTGCCGTAGGAATGTAACCCTGAAAGGTAATAGTTAACCCCGAAGTAGGTCATCAGTACCGAGGCAAACCCGACGACCGAGGCAACAGTATAGTTGTAAACTCCTTTAAGCGAAGGCACGAGCCGCATGTGGACGATAAACGAATACAGAATAATTGTAATAAGTGACCATGTTTCCTTAGGATCCCAGCCCCAGTAGCGGCCCCAGCTTTCATTGGCCCATACACCGCCGAGGAACGTCCCGATTGTAAGGAAGTATAGCCCCACTGTGGCCGACATTTCGTTAATGGTTGTCAGCTGATCGATAAAGATGTTCACCTTATATTCATTCTGCTTCTTCCTGAGCACCATCAGCACCAGCACCAGGATGCCCAAAAAGGCACTCAGACCGATGAACCCGTAGCTTGCCGTGATAATGGAAACGTGAATTGTAAGCCAGTATGATTTCAGTACAGGAACCAGCGGGGTGATTTCAGGATTCATCCAGCTCAGGTGGGCAACAAATAATGAAATACCGGCAAGGAAGGCTGCAGTGCCAACCACCATAGGATATTTTCTTCCAAAAATAATCCCTGCAAGCATGGCGGCCCATGCAACATACACAACCGACTCATACCCGTTGCTCCAGGGTGCCCTGCCCGATATATACCACCTGATGATAATCCCTGCAGTATGTACGATAAAAAGAAACACAATTGTATAAAAGAAGGTCCTCTTTAAAAACACGGGCAGTGGTTTTAGCCTGAAGATATTGACAAAAAGCACAAACAGCAGCAAAAAGCCAAACAACAGGTAAAAAGGATAAATACGCTCAAACGGGTTTACCTTGTTGTATAACAGTTCGGCACGCTTTACCTGTTCCGATGGGAGCAAATCATCACCAAACTTTTGCTGGAACTTATCGACTGCCCCAAGTACTTCAAGTGCACCCGCCCAGTTTTGATCCTTTACCGATTGCAGCATGAGCGACCACCCGCTTCTGATGAATATCGAGTCACCACCCGAATATTCTTCCGCTGCATCGCCCGGTGAATACCAGGGATCTTCTGCCCTTTCGCGCGGGAAAATATTGAACAGTGAGCTTCTGAAGACCATAAAACAAATACTTACCCGCTCATCGAGGTAAATATACTCTTTTTCCACAGTGTTCCTGAAGGCAGCAGGCTTACTGAAAGCAGCCCTGACTCTTTCGGCCAGAATATAATTGCCCTGGTTGTCGAAAAGCTGTTGTACTGAGATATACTTTCCGCTGACTCCAAGTTCAGCGGCTATAGTTTTATTCGATACCCTGATTATTGGCTTTGTCTGCCATATTTCGGGGTAAGCCATCATGCTCAGGACAACCTCATCAGATGATTTCCCATACACCGATGAATTGCGGCTGACCTTGCGTACAATCTCACTTGTCAGCGTCGACATGGGCTTAATCCTTCCATCGACGCTCTGGATCCAAATTTCACTGAAACTCTTCACAACCTGTCCGTCGAGTGAAGGAATACCGGCTCCTGAACCTTCCTGTGCAGTAGACTGGAATGCTGTAGCCAGCAAAACAAAAACAACAACAGCTGCTTTTGCAGAGCTTTGTTTTAACCTGTTGGCCAGGTACCTGAAGTAGGAGTTTTTATTTATCAGCGACAGGGCAAATCCAATAATGAGCAGGGCATAACTCAGGTATGATATCCATGTACCCCACAAATCATAGTTAACCGATAGGACCGTACCTTTCTCATCACGGTCATATGATGACTGGAAAAATTTATACCCCTTGTAAAGCAGTGTATTATTCATATATATGCGCACATCGCGTTCAACACCTTCATCCTCATCAATAAGCACAACTTCTGAGGCATATGACGAAGGAGATTCGGAGCCTGGATACCTCTCAAGCTGAAACTCCTTCAGATGGATACGGAAGGGCAGCTGAACAGGCCGGGCACCGAATGCAAGCTTCAGGGTTGCACCCTGCAGCGGCACACCAACTGTATCGGCAGCCAGCGACGGATGACCGAAAACAGGGATATGCATCTGCCTAGTCCCATCGGATATTTCAACCATTACTGCATGTTCATGGGTTTCAACATTGCTTTTAACTGCCGTGAAGGTTGCGCTTGGAAAATAATCCCGTACAAGAAACCGGAAGTTGTTCAGGTTGTACAGAAACATCTTTTTAATGGCAATGGTATCACCGGCAGCGTATTCCAGGGCCTCCTGGCTTGCCATTGTGCTTTCCTGAACCGGATATTCCGACACAAGGAAAAGCTGATCATTGCGTGCAAAAAAATTCACAGGTGTTTCACGCGTGGCTTCAAATCCTGTGACAAAACCAGGATATTCAAGCACATCGCCCCTCCTGAAAACAAACGACTGCATGCCCTGCCGGTCGGGGGCGGCAAAAACAAAATCAACAACCGCTTCACCCTGAGGCGAAGGAATGGCACGACGTTCGGCATGGGAAATGTACCCGATAGTCTTTACCCTTACGCCTTGTCCATTGAGGTTAAACCGGGCAGAAAACTGTCTGGGTGTCAGTTCTGCAAAACGCACTTCCTTTTCTTCTGAATCACCGTTCAGTTCAGCATAAAAATATGATTCGGAGGAAAGAATAAAATCGGCACTTTCATTTTCACGGATATGCATTGTCCCTTCATAACTGAACCACCTTGTAATTGCTGCCCCCAGCAGCATCACCAGGAAAGCTATATGAAACAGCCCCATTGTAAACCGTCTCCGGGTATACAACTTGTAGCGGAAAAGGTTGTTCAGCAGGTTCAGGGCAAACAGCACCCACAGCAACTCAAACCACCAGGCATTATAAACAAGGGTTCTGGCAGCAGGGGTTCCGTGACTGCTTTCAACAAAGGTGGCAATAGCCATTGCAAATGCGAGGGTTAAAAACAAGAATGCCATAAATGGCATGGATGTCAGAAACGCATATATTTTCTTCATTGGTAAGATTTCAATTGACGCGCTGAAAATAATGCATTTTCCCAACATGGCAAAGGCGACGGCCACAAAAAGGAGAAGAAGGTGTTTTATTTAGAATTTATCAGCTTTTTCTCTATGACCGTTTCAGTGATATAAAAAACGTAAAACAGGCTAATTCAGCTTATATTTCCCTCTTTGAGGAATTAACAGGACGAATGCCTTTCTTAGAAATTTCGACAGGATGTGATTAAATATTGACAAAATGAAATTTTTGTGAAATACATAATGAATTACCATCTGCAACAGATGTACAGTCCTGTCACGGTAAGCGACAATTGGATCGTCATTGTTCAGACTATCAATCAATGCCAAATCCTTTTTCTCAAGTTCAAAATCGAAGATTCCGGCATTTTCAATGATCCTTGCCTGATTTGATGATTTGGGAATACTGACAATCCCCTTTTGAAGGTTCCACCGCAGTACAACCTGGGCCGGGGTTTTCTGATATTTCTTTGCCAGGTTTTTAATCACCGGAACTTTTACAACTGCCCCTTTCTGAAGCGGGCTCCAGGCCACAACCTGTATCTGATGCTTCCTGCAGAATTCAACGATATCGGTCTGGATATGCCTGGGGTGCAGTTCTATCTGGTTCACTGCAGGAACCACTTTGGCAGTGGTGAGCAGGTATTCCAGGTGATGCACCTTAAAATTACTCACGCCAATGGCTTTGATATGCCCCCGCTCATACAGTTCCTCCATAGCCTTCCACGACTTGAGTGACAACCTTCCCATGGGCCAGTGAATGAGATAAAGGTCGACATAATCGGTTTGCAATTCTTCCAGGCTCTTGTAAAAAGCACTCAAGGTTTCCTGGTACCCCTGCTGGTCATTCTTCAGTTTTGTGGTAATAAAGATTTCCTCACGCGGTATGCCGCTTTCCCTGATGGCACGGCCAACACCGGCTTCATTATGATAAGCCGAGGCAGTATCAATACTCCTGTAGCCATGCTTCAGGGCAGCCTTAACTGCCTTTTCAACTTCTCCGTTTTCATTCAGACGAAATACGCCAAGCCCGAGCCACGGCATCTCCACTCCGTTGTTTAAAACAACATTTGAATTTATATGCATACAATTTGCGTGTTTGATTCCTCATTTGATGTATGCCTTTGTCTACATATGTTATACAAAAACATTTCAACGAGATAACCAACAAATGAATGCCACCGATGGTTTAGAAAACCTGCTCCATCTTCCGCTACAATAACATCCTGAAACAGAAAATAATGAAATGCTGCTGCTGTTTTCAAAAGTTATACTTTTTGAAAAAAAACGGTGAATCATTCATCATTATTTATCTGATCCAAAATATAAAGCTCATCGTGCACATCATATAATTAAGTTATATCAAAGCTATACCAAGGCTATAAATAATTGAATTTAATACGGCTTTGGTATGGCGAATGTATATGGATGTCCCCTGTTTTTATCCATTTGATTCTATCATTTATACTCACCTTCAAGTTGCTCCATAGGGAATATTTTATAAAAAATGAAATAATTAAATGCTGACAAGCATAAACATAAATTTGTCTGGTTCATGTATGATGATTAAATTAGCTATATAAAAAAACCAGCTAGCCATGTTAAAAAAAGCGGCTATTTTAACACTACTGCTGATACCGGCAATCACAGAAGCCCAGTTTTACAAAGTTTATCCTTATGCAACTGCCGAAGCGGGAGAAAAAGAAATTGTATACTGGTACAGCTATATCACATCGGCTCACGATTACTCCTTCTTTGGAAAAGAAGTAGCAAGAGAAGGACTGATGGCTCATTCGGCAGAACTTGAGTACGGGTTGAGCAACAAGTGGACTGCCGGTATCTATTTTGATTTTGAGCAGCCCAAAGGTGAAGAATTGCGACATATCCGCACCAAAGCGCTCATGTTTCACGGAAGGTTCTGGGAAAAGGGTGAGCGGCCGGTTGACATGGGGCTGTATGTTGAATACATACTGCCCAGGAAAGGGTACAAGAATGCCGAACAGCTGGAAATTAAATGGATACTTGAAAAGGATTTCAGGTTTCATTCAATTGTATTGAACCCAACCTTCGAAAAAAACATCAGCGGGCCCGAAGTGGATGAAGGTGTTGAATTTGCACTGAACGGCGGCTGGTATTACCGTGGAAGCCTGATTGTGCAGCCAGGCATTGAATTTTACTCGAAGTGGGGGGAGCTGCGTGAACTTCACCCTTTTGATGAATCCCGTTCCTATGTTTTTCCTGCAATCGATGTGGTTATGGGAAGGCATGGCCGCATCAGGTGGCATACAGGCGTAGGGTTTGGAATTACTGATGCTGCCGATAACATGGTTATCAAGTCGATCCTATCGGTTGGTTTTTTTTAACCCGCAAACTGATTGGCAGGAATTGTAAAAAAGAAATAAACAATAAGCAATAAGCAGGCAAAGATGAAAAATACAATTATAAGCGCACTTCTGCTACTCATTTCAGCAACTGCTTTTTCCCAAAGCAAGGCGGTACTGAGGGCACAGGCCCGTGATCAGAACAAGCCATATCATTATTTTGAAGATCCGCAGGTTTGTGCGGGCTGTCACTGGGAAAAGTTTGAAAGGTGGAATATATCCCAACATTCCAAAGGATTTACAGGCGATTTCTTCCAGAAACAGTATTACGATCTTGTACTTGCTTCTGAAACTTTTGCCCCCGAACTTAAAGATGTGCACAAAGGGTGCATAGGTTGTCATTCTCCGGGTGCGTTTCTGGCAGGTGAAATGGTTCCACCACGGGCAGTTCCTTATGATAATCACTGGAACCGTGGAGATGGATATAAGACAAGGGCCGACAGGGGCATATTCTGCGATTTTTGCCATACAATAAGCCATTTCAGGAATGATCCCCCATTTAATCATGACTATGTATCAACCGCAACTGAAGCAGTTGATAAAAAGCTTGGTGATCTTGAATTTCCATGGTCGCCACATCATGAAACGGCTACTTCTGAAATTTTTGAAGACCCTGTGATATGTGCTACCTGCCATAATGAAAAAAATCCGTACAATGTGTGGGTAAAAGCCACCTTTACTGAATATGAGGAGAGCGTGTACCCTTTCAGGGGGATAGCCTGCCAAACCTGCCATATGCAGCCAATGGGAGGCAAACCTGCCAAAATGGGCATCATTCGCCCACATAATACCGACCACTGGTTTGGCGGCGGGTTCTCAGGATTTGTGGAAGGAGCCGCCACCGTAAATATCAGGCTGCCGGAGGTAAATTTCCAGCCAGGCTCAGTTGTTGATTTTTCAGTTGATGTACAGGCTGTAGCCACAGGCCATAAATTCCCAACCGGCTCAACAGAAGAACGCGATGTATGGCTTAGGCTTTCGCTAATAGATAAAAATGGCACAGAACTGCTTCATATCCCAGTGCCAAAAAATCCTGCCGATCCTTACGACAGGTATTTCATCACAAGCAATGAAAAGATTGCCTATCCTTCCCACAGCAAACTGTCGGACCCCATCGAACGTGATGCACTGCCTGAGGGCGACAGGTTGTACCATAGTGCTTTCATCGACAGTGAAGGGGCATTTACCTATGCCCAGTGGATGTGTGTAAAGGAAATTGAGAACCGGCTGAATCCGCTGGAGGTGCGAAAGGAACATTATTCATTTTCGGTACCCGACAATCTTCCGGGGGAGGTTTACCTGCAGGCAAAATTAAACTACCGGCGAATGCCCGACTCGCTTGCCGATTATTTTGGAATCATCCGAAGGCCGGTCATCCAGGTGGCAAAGGATGTACGGAGAATAAAATAACCCGCCAATGCCGGCGTGTATTGAATGAACTGAGGCAGGTTCATTTACCGGGCAACAGCAGAAACTGTTGCTGATGAAATTGCCTTCATTTGAGAATCCGGATTGAAGATGATATAATAAACCAGGTTTTCCAGCCTTATCGCAGATGCTCCTCCAACATCTGCATCTGAAGTTCGAGATGAGCTTTTTGATAATACCTTTCGTGGGTATAGTTCAGGTATTTTAAAATTTTAAAAGCATTGAATTTATGGTAGAAACGGACAATGAAAGTCTTTTGTGAAGAGCAGTTTTCATTTAATTCGGCAAGTTCACCATAAAATTCATCCTCCTTTAAAAAATCAGAAACGGGCCCGGGCAGGTTATCCAGAAAACTTCGGTAAGTTTTTTCATCTGCCTTGAATAATGAAGGAACCAATGCAAAAAACTGCTTTAAATCAATAAACGATCTGAAATTATAGGTTAATGTAAGATCTTCTTCATCATTCATCCACTTTTTCATTGTCATACCGGTCCCAAACGGGACCCTTCCTGAAATGCGGGCTGACGGGTGTATGGTTGTAGAATTTATTTCACCCACCGGACCTACCTGTACAAGGTTTTGCAGAAAATAAAAATCTTCGCCAGCCTGCCTCCTGTTCATTCCCCCGCGCTTCACATAGGCATCGGCGGTGACTGCAATGGCCGAACCGACCGTGTACATTGGATAAGGGTAACCTGTAAAATCCATTGCTTTTTTATAGTAATCCATGTACAGTTCATACAGACGGATTCCGTTATGCAGCTTATCACTGAGGCCCTCTGTCTGGTGTGAAAAAGAAATTGTAGCACCTGCATGTGAAGGATGGTTCCTGAAGTACCGTTCAACTTCAACCAGGTAATTTTCTTCAGCAAGTGTATCGGCATCCAGCGACAAAACAATTCCACCGGGCTTATTCAGCTGGTTAAACCTGGCAACAGCCTCATCCATACCGGCTTTACGTGCCATTCCAACCCCTGCCCATTTTTTTCTCAGCTCAACAGGTCCCACAGCATGGAATTTCATGCCTTCTTCAGCTGTATTGTGAATCCACCTGTCGAGTTCATGTTTAGTTGCTTCATTATAGTCCTTTACCTCCCGGGGAGCCGCTTCCGAATGATTAATCAGTACAATGACTTCGACGGGCATTTCCGGCTTTCTGCAGCGGGTAAGCGACTGCAGTGTCAGCAGGATATCGGGCTCATTAAAGCAAGGTATCACGATGATGATATGGGTATCCTGTTCAGGACACTCCTTTATCCTGGGGACAAACTGATTTTTATCGAGGTACCGGCTGGCAAACATGAGAGGCTCTTTTGAACAGATAAATCATAAGCAAAAAAAATCCGGGAGAAGACCCGGATATTATATTTCAGAAGCAGGTTACTTGCTCCCTTTAGCCTTCAGGTACCGGGCATTCATCGCCTGTAATACCTCCTTTGTAATATTGTTCGTTTCACTGCCAACCAGCACATCGGCTCCATTAAAAATGTAGTCATAATTTCTTGTGCGGTTGAATTCATTCAGATAATTCAACAAGCTGTCAAGAATCTGCTGGTTGTTGGTTGCCTGCAATTCGGCAAGCCTGCCCGACAAATCCTGGTCGAGTTTCATAATTTCCTGTTCTCTGCCAACAAGCCTGTCGCGTTCCTGAATTGCACGTTGTTCGGTAAGGAATCCTCCGCGTTGCAGCTTTTCCTGGAATGCAGAAGCTTCACGCTCAAATGACTGGCGCTTGGTTCTGAACTCCGTATTATAAGCTTCCTGCTTTTTAGTAAAATCATCGTGAAGATCCTGTGCCAGTTCGTAATTCAGAATGACAGAATCGGCCTTTACATATGCAATCCTTATACCTTCGCCAGATACGGAAACCTGATTTTCCCTGCCATCAAACATTTCACCCGGAGTGCTATTTCCGGTAAAATACAATACATATAAAACCACTACAGCAATAAGAGCAACAATGGAAATAACTAATGATGATCCTTTCATTTTTAACTTTTAATTTTTGGTCGTTCAATCGGGCAAAGATAATTTTTTCATTGTAATCAAGAGGAGAAATCATCACTTTTTTCAAATTACTTATAATCAGACAAGTTGTTAAAAAACCTGTAGAAAATCATAAGTTGCCACTGATAAACATCATTGAAAAGAACACACCCGGCCCTTTATTTTTGCATGAGCTGCAACTCTATTTTATTACGAACTTAAAACGTATAATGTTGAATAAGCTGATTTCACAAATGCTGCCTTATATGCCCAAGAAACTTATCTGGGTATTTTCAAAAAGGTATATTGCCGGTGAGACAATCGATGACGGTATACTGGCATCAAAGCTGCTGAACCAGCAGAACATAGAAGTAACTATTGATTTGCTCGGTGAATTTATTGAAACAATGGAAGAAGCTGAAGCAAACAAAAACATGTACCTGCATATTGTTGAAAGGTTTACAGGCGAAAAGATTAAAGGAAATTTTTCGCTTAAACCTACAATGTTTGGCTTGCTGATAGATACTGACATGTGCTACAGGTACATTCGTGAAGTAGTGGCACTGGCTGCCTCGAAAAACAGTTTTATCCGTATTGATATGGAAGACTCGCAGTGTGTCGACCTTGAAATAGCGTTGTATAAAAAACTATATGCAGAGTTCCCAAAACATGTGGGACTTGTATTGCAGGCCTACCTGCGCAGGACATTGGATGATCTTAAAGATTTTACAGCTTCAGCTTTACCAGAAGCGCCGCTGAATTTCAGGCTCTGCAAGGGCATTTATGTGGAACCTGAAAAGATTGCCTATAAGAAATATGATGAAGTAAGAGCGCATTTCCTGAACGACCTTGAATACATGTTCAAGAATAAAATGTATGCAGGCATTGCCACTCATGACAAATACCTTGTTGAACAGGCATACCTGCTCATCGACAGGTACAACGTGCCGAAAACGATGTACGAGTTCCAGATGCTTTATGGCGTTACGCCTGAACTTCGGAAATCAATTCTTGACAACGGGCACAAAATGCGGGTATACGTTCCATTCGGCAAGCAGTGGTTCAGGTATTCCACACGCAGGCTGAAGGAAAACCCAAAAATGGCACAGCACATTATAAAGGCGCTGTTTGTAAGGGGGTAAAAAAAACCGGGAAGGATAAGGAATTATCCGAAGCACTAAAGTACTTCATGAATAATTTCATCGAGTGGCCGTTTGGGCACATGATGAACGCTTTCGTTGTCGCGCCAGTATTTGATTTCACCGTTCTCGGAAGTTTCAAGAACAACCTTCTCGGCCGGTTTTCCCAGGGCAATCACATACAGGACTTCAAGTTTTTGTGGAAGCCGCAGGATTTTACCCACCCTGCTTTTATTGACAGAACCTATGATACAGCCACCAAAACCATCTTCCACTGCGCCAAGCAGGATACTTTGCATGGCAATGCCATCGTCGCAATAGTAATTTTCAGCTATCGATTTATCATGCAGAACAACAATATAAGCTGTGGGCCTTTCATTTTCTTCGGGTCCCTTCCAGCCGGAAAGGTAACCTGCCCATCCGAGATGAGGGAAAATCAGGCTGTTTAAATTTTCATCGGTGCATATCACATATTTCAGTGACTGCATATTCCGGCCACTTGAAGAAAGCCTGGCAAGTTCAATCCAGTTCTTCATCATGGCGGCTTCAATCTTTATGGATGGGGCAAATCTCCGGTAACTGCGGTTTTTGGTAATCAGGTCCTTTATCATATTTCTGCTTTTGGAAATTAAAATTAGAAAAAAATGGTGTGGAAGATTTAAAAATAACAGCTAATTTTAACAAAAAAAGGATAAGGGAGAAGTTACGCACAATTAAAAGAAGTAATGCTGACCAAACTTAACCACTCTGAATAAATAACTTTCCCTTATCCTTTTTATGTAACGCATCATTTTTTTTTCTATTGCACACGGCTGGGTTATTTTATTTTCTACATTTGAAGAACAGAACAGAACGGTTGCTGTTCTGGTGCAACTAAATCAAATGACCAGCATAAAATTTAAACTTGACGACAATTCGAACGCCCTGAAATTTCAGCAACTGGTTGATGCCATTGTTGAAGCCATCAGCAGGAACCAGTTGAAGGCAGGCGAAATGCTTCCTTCGGTGAACCAGATAATGAAAGACACAAGCCTGTCGAGGGACACCGTTTTTAAGGCATATGCCGAGCTGAAAAAGCGTGGTGTTGTTGAATCAGTTCCTAACCGGGGTTACTTTGTAACGCGCAAAATCACAAAGGTTTTCCTTTTTCTCGACACTTTCAAGGCATACAAGGAAGTACTTTATGATTCGTTTATTAAAAACCTTCCCCGCAATATTGGAGTAGACCTTCACTTTCACCACTACAACATCAGCCTGTTTGAAAAAATTATTCTCGAGAGCCTTGGCAGGTACAACCGGTATGTGATTATGAATTTCGACAACCCGAAGGTAGCCGGCATCATAAAAAAAATCCCTGCGGAACAGCTGCTGATTATCGACTGGAAAATCCATTCCATGGAGCAAAACTCAACCGTATTCCAGGATTTCGGCCAGCCGGTATATGATTGTCTGAAAGAAAACCTTGAACTGATTAAACGCTATCGTGAGTTTACCTTCTATTACCCCTCTTTTACCTATCATCCAAAAGATGCCATAGAATACTTCAAAAAGTTTTGTACAGATTACAACATCAGGCATTCGGTCATTTATGAAGAAGACAGATTTCTTGTAAAAAAGGGAGGCCTGTATTTTCTGGTGAGCGACCGCACACTGGCAAACCTGCTCGATCAATGCGCCGAAAAAGGTTATGAGCCGGGGAACGAGGTGGGTGTGATTTCATATAATGAGACCCCGATGAAGAAATATGTCAAGAATGGCATCACAGTGATTTCAACTGATTTCAAACTGATGGGGAAAAAAGCTGCCGAATTTGTCGCCAGTGGCAGGCCCGTAAAGTTTGAAGTTCCCACAACAATGAAGATTAGAAAATCACTATAAGCTCATTACCAGCACCAGCCATCTGCAGGTATTTTACGGGTACATCCTTTTTTGTATATTTCATAACAGAAACATGTTGTATAACATTTTATACGATTTTGAAAGCATGTAATTTGAAGTTACTTTTGGGAGCATACCAGAACAGAACAGTTCAACCGGCTAAAGCAATTAAAAACATTGTATATCATGTACTTATTAGGATTCGATATTGGAAGTTCATCCGTTAAAGTTTCACTTGTAAATGGTGAAAACGGTAAATGTGAGGCATCATCGTATTACCCGAAGCAGGAAATGTCAATCAAGGCGCACAGGGCGGGCTGGGCGGAACAGGAGCCCGAGGAGTGGTGGAAGAACCTGAAACTTGCACTTGCCGATGTATTGAATCAGTCTGGCATTGACAGGGAAAAGATTGAAGCAATAGGTATTTCCTACCAGATGCATGGACTTGTGATGGTTGACAAACAGCATGAGGTCATACGCCCTTCGATTATCTGGTGCGACAGTCGTGCAGCATCTATTGGCGATCAGGCTTTCAGCAGGATAGGTGCTGAAAGGTGCCTGTCGAGCCTGTTAAATTCCCCGGGCAATTTTACAGCTTCCAAATTAAAGTGGGTAAAAGACAATGAGCCTGCATTGTTTGAGAAAGTATACAAAATCATGTTGCCGGGCGATTATATTGCCATGAAGCTTTCGGGCGAGATACAAACAACCGTAAGCGGGTTATCGGAGGGAATCATGTGGGATTTCCAGAATAACAGGCTATCGGATTTGCTGTTTGAAGACTATGGTTTCTCAGAAGACATTATCCCGGAAATCGTACCCACATTCTCGGTACAGTCACAGATTAAGCCTGAAATAGCTGCCGAACTGGGTTTGCCGGCCAAAACCAGGATATGTTACCGTGCAGGCGACCAGCCCAACAATGCCCTTTCTCTGAATGTATTCAACCCCGGCGAAATTGCTGCCACTGCGGGCACCTCGGGTGTGGTTTACGGTGTAAGCGATGAGATCAGGTACGACAGCAGGTCACGGGTCAATACCTTTGCCCATGTCAACCATTCGGCCGGCAATACAAGACTGGGTGTTCTGCTCTGCATTAACGGTACAGGCATACAGTATGCCTGGCTAAAAAGGATTGCAGGGGAAAACATGTCGTATGAGGAGATGAACAGCCTGGCAGCAGATGTACCTGCCGGCTCCGATGGACTGGTTATCCTGCCCTTTGGCAACGGTGGCGAAAGGATTTTGGGCAACCGCAACATTGGTTCGGTAATCAGCGGCCTCGAATTTAACATCCACAAGCGGGGACACCTGCTGAGAGCCGCCCAGGAAGGGATTGTTTTCTCGTTCCGCTACGGGATGGACATCATGAAAAACACAGGAATCGATCCATTGGTTATCAGGGCAGGCAAGGCCAACATGTTCCTTAGCCCGTTATTCAGAAATGCACTTGCAAGCGTAACAGGTGCAACAATAGAGCTCTACAATACCGATGGCTCAGTAGGTGCAGCAAGAGGTGCAGGAATCGGTTCGGGTTATTATGCCTCCACTGAAGAAGCATTCGCAAGCCTTGAGAAGCTTGAAACAGTTGAACCCGACACTTCAGATATGGATGCATACCAGCAGGCTTACAGCAACTGGAAGGCTACCCTCGAAAAACATATGGTCTGATTAAATTTCAATCAATATAATTATTAAAACATTGTTTATCTGTTAAAACATCAAAAAATGGAAGTATTGAAAGGCAATAAAGAGTATTTTAAAGGGATAGACCAGATAAAATACGAAGGTCCGGATTCAAGGAATCCGCTGGCATTTAAATGGTATGATGCCAATAAAGTGGTTGCTGGCAAATCAATGAAAGATTATCTGCGTTTTGCAGTGGCTTACTGGCATACCTTCTGCGGCACAGGGGAAGACCCTTTTGGACCGGGAACACAGATTTTCCCATGGGATGGTGCCAACGATGCAATGGATGCAGCAAGGGAACGTATGGATGCTGCCTTTGAATTTATTACAAAAATGACAATCCCCTTCTACTGCTTCCATGATGTGGATGTAGTAGGAAACGGTACAGTCTTCGAGATTGAGAAGCGGCTGGAGAAAATGGTGGAGTATGCAAAGCAGAAACAGGATGCTTCGGGGGTTAAACTTCTTTGGGGCACTGCCAATGTTTTCTCACATCCGCGCTATATGAACGGTGCTTCAACCAATCCCGATTTCAATGTTGTAACAAATGTGGCTGTGCAGATTAAGAATGCCATTGATGCCACAATCGCACTGGGAGGTTCAAATTATGTATTCTGGGGAGGACGTGAAGGTTACATGTCGCTTCACAACACCGATACAAAAAGAGAACTTGAACATATGGGCCGTTTTCTGGGAATGGCCCGTGACTATGCCCGCAGCAAAGGATTCAATGGCACTTTCCTAATTGAACCCAAGCCAATGGAACCCACCAAGCATCAGTATGACTACGACTCACAGACGGTGATCGGGTTTTTGAGGCAGCATGGCCTTGACAAGGATTTCAAACTGAATATTGAGGTTAACCACGCCACACTGGCAGGGCACACGTTTGCACATGATTTGCGTATGGCTGCCGATGCCGGCATGCTTGGCTCGATTGATGCCAACAAGGGCGACTACCAGAATGGCTGGGATACCGATGAATTCCCGACAAATATTTATGAAGTAACCGAAGCAATGCTTGAAATCATCCAGGCAGGAGGTTTTTCAACAGGAGGTATTAACTTCGATGCCAAAACCAGGAGGAATTCAACCGACCTTGAAGATATCTTTATTGCCCATATCTCAGGTATGGATGCTTTTGCAAGGGCTCTCGTCATTGCCGACAAGGTACTGAATGATTCCGATTATCTTGCCATGCGTAAAAAACGCTATGCATCATTCGACAACGGGAAAGGTGCTGAATTTGAATCAGGAAAACTTACCCTTGAAGATTTGTACAAGATCGCAGGTGAGGTTGGTGAACCGAAACAGACAAGCGGCAAGCAGGAACTTTTAGAGCAACTGATTAACTGGTACATTTAGTTTCTACAATAAAAACAGGAGCAGGCAGAGCCAGGACCTGATGCAGGACCAGGCTCTGCTGTTTTTTGTTATGGCGTTTCCTGCAAGGGAAGCCATATGAATCAAAATCAAAACATCATTATGAAAAACAACAGGTTTTATGTCGCATCGGTAACCTTTGTGGCTACACTCGGAGGATTGCTGTTTGGTTATGACACAGCAGTGATTTCGGGTGCAGAAAGATCAATCCAGAGTTACCTGATTGACAGCCAGGGGTTAAGCACCCTAATACACGGACTCACCATTTCAAGTGCACTGATAGGATGCATTATCGGAGGGTTAATCTCAGGGATCCTTGCATCGCGCTTTGGCCGAAAGAAATCACTGATGATTGCAGCCTTTCTGTTTTTCATATCAGCGTTTGGTTCGGCATATCCTGAATTTCTTTTCTTTCAGCGCGGTGAACCAACTGTAGGGCTGTTGCTCATGTTCAATTTCTACAGGCTGATAGGTGGTATAGGTGTAGGCCTTGCTTCGGCAGTATGTCCGATGTACATTGGTGAAATTGCACCGGCCAATATCAGGGGAAGCCTTGTATCGGTCAACCAGTTCGCCATCATATTTGGTATGCTGGTGGTTTATTTTGTGAACTGGGGCATTGCCAGCGGACAAACGCTTGAATGGATCAACACCATTGGCTGGCGGCGCATGTTTCTTTCGGAAACCATTCCCGCAGGGCTATTTGGGATCCTTTTGTTTTTTGTACCTGAAACACCACGGTATCTGTCACTTACCAACCGGGATGAAGAGGCTTTTAGAATTCTTACCCGCATCAACGGGCCGGCAAGGGCAAAATCAATAATGGATGACATAAAAAGCAGCATAAGTCATCATAAATCAGCAAAACTGATGTCGTTTGGCAAAAAAGTGATTGTCATCGGGATCTTGCTTTCCGTATTTCAGCAATTTGTTGGTATCAATGTTGCCCTTTATTATGCACCCCGTATATTTGAAAGTATGGGAGCAGCCAAGGATGCTTCACTGCTGCAGACTGTAATCATGGGTCTTGTAAATGTCATTTTCACAGTTGTGGCTATTTTCACTGTCGACAAATGGGGGCGCAAGCCTTTGCTCATCATAGGCTCCGCAGGCATGGCAATCGGGATGTTTGCCATATCGGCACTGGCATTCATGAAGGTCATCGGCATCGGGACCCTTGTATTTATTATTATTTACACAGCCTCCTTCATGATGTCGTGGGGGCCTATCACATGGGTGCTTATTTCAGAAATCTTCCCCAACAAAATCAGGGGTAAGGCAGTAGCTGTTGCTGTTGCTGCCCAATGGGCAGCCAATTATTTTATTTCATCGACTTACCCTGCCATGATGGAATTCAGCGGGGGCATGACCTATGGTTTTTACGGGCTGATGAGTGTGCTGTCGCTGATTTTTGTGTGGAAGATAGTGCCCGAGACAAAAGGAAAAACTCTTGAAGAAATGGAGGGGCTATGGGAGAAAAAACCCTGAATAATATACTCAGGCACAGTCAGCTGAAAAGCCTGACAGGAGTCAATCAATGATTCATCATATAAAAATACAGCCCGGAATTTGACTCCCGGGCTGTTTTTTTAGGTTCAACTGCTGTTGGTTCCTGTTAAGTAGAAAGGCATTTTTCTGGCAAATCCTACTCTTCGTATCTTTTACTGATGATCTCCCAGTCAACAATTTTCCAGAAATCTTCAATATACTTAGGCCGTGCGTTTTGTTTATCAAGGTAGTATGCATGTTCCCACACATCGCAGGTAAGCAGCGGTTTTTTACCTTCACGCAGCGGATTCACTGCATTGGAAGCCTGCACAATCTCAAGCTCATTGCTGCTATTCTTCACAAGCCATGCCCATCCCGATCCGAAAATCCCTGCAGCTGCCTTTGAGAATTCTTCTACGAACATATCGAAGGCTCCGAACTTTGCATTGATTGCTTCCCTCAGGTTTCCCTGAGGTTCCCTTTGCCCGCCCGGATTAAACTGGTTGAAATAAAAGGTATGGTTCCAAACCTGTGCGCCGTTGTTAAACAATGCCCCCCCTGCCCTTTTAATGATCTCTTCGAGCGGGGCATTTTCGAATTCAGTTCCCTGAATCAGCTCGTTTGTTTTATCAACATATGCTTTATGATGTTTCCCATAGTGAAATTCAAGCGTTCTTTCACTGATGTAGGGCTCAAGAGCAGTTTTTTCATAAGGTAACTGCGGTAATTCAAATGCCATAATCTTTTAGTTTAAAGGATAAATAAATGATTTCATTTTTCATAATAAAGTTATGACATTTGGACCTGAAATCAAAAAGAAATAAATCCTTTAATTCAACATTAGTAAAGAAAACTGCTTCCTCCAAGAAATTCCCGCAGCAATGATGTAGGAGGAATTTCCTCATCATCGATGGGCTTAAAGAAGGAGAGGAATTTTAGAAGCCGTGTGGCTTCCATAAACTCTTCCTGATTCTCGGGCACAAGCTTCAGCAACGGATCGGCATATTTCTTCAGCACACCAAGCTCATACAGTGTAGCTGAGTTGAACATGACATCGGCATTCTCCTGATAAGGGAAAATATTCTTCTCCTCGCCCCTTTTTACCGATGGCCAGCGCTTTATGGTTTCGGCTGCTTTATACCCCCTGTACTTGCTGTCGCGTATAATTCTTCTTATCAGCCTGTTGTCGGAGGTTGAAATATGGGTATGCTCATCCATTGAAATCTGGGTAAGGGCACTTATGAATATTTTATAGGTGTTCCTGGAATCGATACGTGGCAGCAGGTAGGGGTTCATCCCATGAATTCCTTCCACAATCAGGATGTCACCTTCTTTAAGGCGCAGTTTTTCGCCATTGAGGTACCTCCGGCCGGTAAGAAAATCGAACTTTGGCAGCTGCACTTCGTTGCCTTTCATCAGTTCCAGCAGCTGTTCATTGAAGAATCCTATATCTATTGCCTCAAGCGCCTCGAAGTCGTAGTTGCCGTATTCATCTTTGGGGGTATGCTCCCTATCGACGAAATAATTATCGAGTGATATCTGGTATGGCCTCAGTCCGTTAACAGCCAGCTGTACACCCAGCCGCATGCTGAATGTAGTTTTGCCCGAAGCTGAAGGGCCGGCTACCAGGACAACCCTGAGGTCGCCGTTGAGCCTGTGAATTTCATTGGCAATTTCTGCAATCTTTTTCTCATGTAATGCCTCTGAGATCTTGATGATGTGCCCGCCTTTTTTATTTTCAACCCACTCGTTAAGATTCGATACAGTAGCAACATTCAGAATCTGAGCCCAGTTTTTATGTTCCTGATAGATGTCAAACAGTTTTTTCTGTGTGGGGGCTTCCTGTAGTTCATTAAAGTTTCCGGGTTTGGGAACCTGGAGCAGTAAGCCATCGAAATATTTTACAAGGTTATAATTACTAATGAATCCTGTTGAGGGAAGAAGGTTCCCGTAGAAGTAATTTCCCAGGTCACCAAGGAAATAAAGGCTTGAATAAAGATGTCCCTTCTGCTCAAACAGCTGGGCCTTCTCCCCCAACCCCTCTTTCATCAGGTGGTCAACCGCATCTTCAGTCAGCAGCCTCTCCTTGATGAAAGGGACATCGCGTCCGATAATGCTTTCCATGGCTTCTATGATGCTTTTCACATCCTCATTGTCAATCTCCCGCCCGAAGTTATTCAGCTCACAAAAGTATCCATTTGAAATACCCTTCCTGATTCGAAGCGAAACATGCGGAAAAGTTTGTTTAACGGCGGCATATAGAATAAAAATCAGGCTTCTGATATACATCCTGATGCCATCGGGATGTGATACATCAAAGAATTCTATCTGCTTTGGTTTAACTACACAGAAGGAAAGTTCCCTGGCCTGGTTGTTTACGATGGCACCGCAGACAGTATGGTTTAGTTTTATATTAAGATCATTGGCTATTTCCATCAGCGAAGTGCCCATGGGATAAACATGTTTTGTGCCGGTGTTATGGCAAAAAATTTCTACTTTCTTCATCAAATCGATCATCACTGTAATTTTGGTTAAATATGAAGCTATTGTTCTTTTGGTTTTTCAATAATATTTCAAGGTTCATTTTCAGACACACAGATGTATGCTTCCGGAAATAAACATTATAAACTGCCTGTATTGTTTTTTTATCTGGGATAAATCTACAAATAGTATATCAATTTTAACAGGGAAAAACGCGTATTGTTTCATAGAAAAATCTGCATTGGGGTTTATTCTCTATAAATTTTATTTGGTGCATAAATACAAAAGCAAGAGGTTGCTGTACTTGACGGAACATTATTTTTCAAAACCATCAAGAAAATTCATCAGTTCATAAATGTTTGAAAAATCTTTTTCATAGTTCCTGTATTGCAGTTTCCAGAGGTTATGATTTGCCTGTATTGTAAAATCGGGAACTGCCTGCATAACTATCTGGTATCCTTTGCGGTTCAAGGCCCTTAATGTCCATATCAGGGGAAGTCCTTCGCCTTCCACTTTAACCTTGTTGCGAAAGTCCTTTCTGAAGAAAAACTCCCCTTCATTTACATCGAATCCTATATGCACGTTTTTAAAAAGCTGGTCGAGCCATCCGTTAAGGACTGCATCCTCAGGTGCTCCCTGGAAGTTACCTGAAGGGGCAATCAGCCACAGCTTGTCAACTTCCCGCAATGCAATGTTGAGATCATGGGTTGAGAGCACGACTGTTTTCCCTCTTTCACCCGCAAGCATCTGCAGCAGATGGAAGATTTCGTACTTGTTGCTCACATCGAGGTAGGCGGTTGGTTCATCAAGAACAATGACAGGAGTATCCTGTGCAAGGGCCCTGGCTATCATTGCACGTTGCCGTTCGCCATCACTTATAGCCATTACCGCCCGGTTCTCAAACCCTTCAAGCCCCACATTCCTGATGGCCTCCAACACTATGGCCCTGTCGGCGGCGGTAAGCATGCCAATCCAGTTGGTATAGGGAAACCTGCCATAGGCCACCATATCAAAAACCGACATATTGGGTACCCTGATGTTTTCGGTTGACACAAAGCTCATAATCCGGGCTGCTGCCTGTGGGTTCATTGATTTCAGGCTTTTGCCACCTATTCTGATATCTCCCTCAAACCACTGCTGAAACCCTGCCAGCGAGCGCAACAAGGTACTTTTACCAATCCCGTTGCTTCCGATAAGCGCTACCATCTCACCTGATGCTGCCGTCAGGTTCACATCCTTCAGTACGATCAGCGGTGGTTCTCCTGACTGAGGATAGCCAACAGAAAGCTGCTGAAGTTCTATATTTATATTATCGCCTTTCATTAAATGGCAGCAAATTTCCTGTTTTTAACAATCATCCAGATTATCACCGGGATGCCAATCAAAGCGGTTACTGAATTGACAGGCAGGGTGGTGTGCAATCCGGGAAGCTGTGAAATGATGTCACTGAACAGCATGACAATGCTGCCGGTAATAAGTACTGCCGGAACCAGTACAAGGTGATTGGCAGTTTTAAACAGTACCCTGCAGATATGTGGAACTGCAATTCCTATAAAACCAATGGGGCCGCAAAATGCAGTAATTGTTCCTGCAAGCAGGCTTGTGCTTAAAAAAATCACTATCCTTCCGGCTTTCACCGACACACCAAGTGACCGGGCATAATTTTCTCCCAGTAAAAAAGCATTCAAATCCTTTATTTTAAACAGGGCAAGTACAATGCCTGCCAGCGTTGCAGGAACCAGGACTGTCAGCTGTGATTTGGTGACATTTCCAAGGCTTCCCATTGTCCAGACAATAAAAGCCTTCAGCATCGATTCACTGCTGAAATATTGCAGAATACTGACAACAGCCGACACTGCACTCGTAAACAATATACCAAGAATCAACAGGGTCATTATATCATTTACACGGGCTGAGACATACAATACAAGCAACATCACCATAAAAGAACCTGCCCATGCAACAAGGGCCAGCGACAAGGCCCCGGTGGCAGAAAAGAAACCTATTGCAGCCACCGATGAAAAACCCAGAACAAACAGGGCCACCCCCAGACTGGCACCTGCACTGATACCCAGGACATATGGACCTGCAAGAGGATTGCGGAACACTGTCTGCATCTGAAGCCCGCTTAAGGATAAGGCTGCTCCGGTAAATACTGCGGTAATTGCTTTTGGAAACCTGAAATCAACTATTATCGTACGGTAAGTATCCGTGACATCGGCAGTGGATGTCAGTACCTTAATAACCTCCCTGACCGGTATAATTACAGAACCCAACAGGAGATCGGCTATGAAGAATATACCAAACAGGACTGTCAGTATCACAAACAGCAACCCGTTATATGCTTTCCTGTTGGTCTGGTACAATCTCATTTGATTTCTCTGTAATATGTAAAATCCCAGTCGGCCAAATCGGGATGAAAAACTGCAATCAGGTCCTGGAGTATGAGATGAGGATTAACAGTGCCGCTTTCCCAGAAATCATTGCCGCCATGAATGCTCAGCCGTTCAATGTTATTAAAGATACGGCCCTGGTTGAACACCCTGAATTTTGCAAACCGCTCATCGGTTGCCATCATCTCACGTTTGGAGGAAAGGTTGCCCATGTTAATCCAGACATCCGCCATATTCGCCCATGTAAGCGCATTTTCAAATGAGATGACATAGCTTTCATGGGCATTGTTACTTTCGCCAAGGTACCTGCCTCCCGCATCAGCAATCAGGTTTGCCATGTAAGAGTTGCCCCCCGGCACCCACCATGTATCATTATATGGTGAACCCACCATTACCGCAGGTTTTTGCGATTTGTGTGAAACCAGTTCCTTAAGCCGCTGATACTCCTGCACAACTTCCTGAAAATATGCCTCTGCCTCATTCCCCTTCTCAAACAATGCACCTATAAATTTAATCCATTCGGCCTTACCAAGCGGTGTCTCCTCCAGGTATTCCGCAACCATGATGACCGGGATTCCCAGTTCTTCAAGTTTGCGGGCCTGGGTTGTAACTTCACTGCCGATGCCATACAGCATGACCACATCGGGTTTTTGTTTTACAATAAGCTCGTAATTCAGGTTTTGACCATATCCTACATCGGGAACCAGGCCAGCTTCCATACGTGACCTTACAGCAGGACTTGAAATGTACCTGCTCCCCGAAATTCCTGCAACTGCGGTGGCTTCACCCAATGCCTCAATATATGCCAGGTGCGTGGTAGACAAACAAATTACCCTTTCTACAGGTGTTGTGATGATGTTCTTGTCATGAAGTGATGACGGGACAATACTGTCACGGCTGACCAGGTAATAAGTCAGTGAAACGTTACGTGCTTTTTCCCAGGGATTAAAGATTGTCAGCTGCACGGCCCCGTCTCTTTCCTCCAGATGAAACCCGCGGGCATAATTGCCGGTACTGTTGCTTTCAGCGACTTCCCCATTATTGGTACATCCGCAGAATAAAACAAAAACGGCCAGTAAACAGGTAGTAAAATGCATCTTCAATTCTTATCGTGGAATAAATGTAACTTTTTTAGAACGGATTCCTTCCATATTTCCGTATTTCACAAAATACACCCCTGCCCTGTTTCCTGAGAGATCAATCCTGATTTTACGCCCTGTATAATTCGACAGTTTTACACTTACCTCCTGTCCGATAAGATTATAAACCTTTACAGTTTCACTATTGAAGTCCATGCCTGCCTCCAGGGTGAAAACAGATTTTGCAGGGTTTGGATAAATCAATGCCTCAGTCGGCTTTTTAACCAGCGGAGTATCGGTAACCAGAGCTTCAGCATTGCAGACTGCAAGTTCAAATACATTGGTCATGGCATTATTGCTGGTGTTGGATTCCCTGAAGTCGAACCACTGGCCATTTTTACGGAACCAGAAGAAGTTTTCCCTAATGGATGGCCTGAGAGACTGGTAAACCACAAACCGTTCTCCTGCCTGCAGGTTACTCAGTTCAAATCCCACAAAAAAAGTATCGGCAGGTGTTACAGTTTTACTAAAACCAATGTAGTTCATGGCATTGGCAACAAGGTTCCTAAGCTGGACATTCTCGGAATGGATAAGGGTTCCGGGCATTGTTTTACCATCAAAAACTTTCACTGTAATGCTGCTGTTAATGCCTATACCTGAAAGGCTTACCATGCCCACACCAATTGAAATGCCGCGAAGGAATTCATCACCGGGAACAGAAAACCTTTCGGCGAATTCAGTAATACCGGCACTGTTGGTCCCTCCCCAGTAACCTTGATTTGTACCGCCTTCCAACAATACCACATTACGGTGTTCGTCATAGTCTTCCAGATTGGTATAGGTCATGCAAAAATCATCATCGGTAAAAAACCTTTTACCCTGCAGCCTCACCGGATTTAAATTCAGCGGGTCGAGCCAGTACTTTAACTGCCCGGCAGAGTCAGATTTATATTCCCATGCCCTGCTGAAACGCGAGTAGTAGTCGTTTACCGGATTCTGACAAGTTGCAGATCCACCGGTGAGTGTACCCACCACATTGCCTGCAGGATTAAACAGGGGCCCTCCGGAAGAACCATTCTCGGTGACCCCGGCTTCCCACCTCAGTATCCGTAAAAAGCCCTGGGGTGTATAATCGGTCAGGAAATTTGATATCTGGGGCGGATTCCTGTCGGTTGATTTCTTCTTAATGTCACCCTGGGGATGGTGAATGCTGAAGGTTGAGTCAGGTAACATTGTACTTCTGTCCCATCCGGCAAAGTAGGGCATGAACTCCGGAGGAGGTACGAGCTGAAGTTCTACCAATGAAAAATCGAGGCTGTCGTCTGATGCCCTCATAACGGCTCCCGACAAGGAATTGCGCGGATCGCCATCAAGCGGGGCACAATACGGACTTTCATAATTGAATGTAAAAACAGAAACAGCAGCCAATTCAGGCCTGTCATAGCAATGGGCTGCCGAAAGGATAAACGGACGTTCATTCCCTGCTGTGTTATTTACAAGCACCCCGCTGCATATTTCCCTGCCATTGACAATAATACGGCACACGGCATCTTTCAGATCGTTGTGCGACTGCCCGCAGTTCACATCCACATTGCACGCTCCTGCAGCAATACCCATCGGGCGGCGGTCGCTGTATTTCAGGATGCCAAGAAAATCGTGGTTCACCTGACTGATCATGAAACTTTCACCACGATCGGTACCTGAAGGTATTTCATATTGCACAGTCAGTTCATCACCTGCAACAGGAGATACTGCAAACTGATGTGAGGGATTATTGTTCATTGAGGTATATGCACCCAGGTAGTGGCCTTCCTTCTCATTGAAGAGGAAAAGCCTTGAGCCATAGGGCAGACTGAAATCATTGAAAATAAGATTCAGTGACAAAGCGCCTTCTGAAACAATATGTATTTTCCAGATATCATACCCTTCAACATTATTTACCCAGACACCATCGGTCAGGGGAGAAAGCGAAACTTCAAAAGAATGGGCAAACTGCAGGGGCTTAAGCCTGGGTCCCTCCTGTACATCTGCATCCGACTTCAACTTCAGCTCATGATTATTAACCCACGGCATCACAACCCGGGGAACCCCTCTGCTTTTCAGTACGGGAGCATCAATAGGCCGGCCACCCTGAGAAAGTTGAGAAACAGCATGTAGGAACAAAGCTGAAAAAAAGAAAGTCAGAAAGAATCGGTACATTTCCTGTTTTTACTTTCCGCCAAAGTTAATATTAAAAATAAATGTGCTGAATGTTATAAAATCAAATTCAGATGAAGAAGTAAAAAACCTTCTTATTCAAGATGTTTTTGTTTAATAATAATTGTTGTATATTTTATATCAGTTTATGAATCATTAAAATATCATACTATGAGCCGTTTAATCTTCCCAGCTTTTTTTATCCTTACAATTATTGCAGGCATAGGTTTAAGTTATTCACGCAATGCCTCCCCCATTCAAAGCCAGATAAACATGCCCGACAACATTAAGGCAGTCATTGATAAATCATGTTATGGATGCCACAGCACAGAATCAACCGACAGAAAAGCCAAAGAAGCATTAAACTTCAATACAATGAATGAGCTTTCGAGGGTGCGCAAAATTACAAAGCTCAGAGGAATAGCTGAATCGGTAAATAAAGGTGAAATGCCTCCCAAAAAGTTTATTGAACAATACCCCGACAGGAAACTCACGCCTGAAGAGGAAAAAGCATTGCTGAAATGGACAAAGGGTGAAATTGATGCCATCATCAAAAACTGACATAAATGAAGTGGATTATTGAAATTTCAATTTTTGTGCTTATCGCATTTATCATACTGCTGCTGATGGAGCCCGAAAGGATAACCGAAGAAATGACCCCCGATCATATTTTTGAACAAACCACAGTGCCCGATGATGTCAGAACTTTGCTTGTCAATTCATGTCTTGACTGTCATTCAACACAAACCAGGTACCTGTGGTACCACCGGATTCCGCCAGCATCATTTTTGGTAAACAGGCACATTACCGAAGGCCGTGAAAGCCTGAACCTTTCGGAATGGGGCAAATTGGAGCCGCTGCAACAATTGACATCGCTCGATAAAATGTGCCAGGAAATTGAAAACGGGAGTATGCCGCTTCAACAATATCTGTGGATGCATCCCAAGGCAAAGCTTTCTGATGAAGAAAAAATTGTAATTTGTGCATGGACCGAAAAAGAAAGCGAAAACCTGCTCATTAAAATGATGGAATAGATGAAAGTTCTTGTAATGTATGTTGATGAATTCAGCTACAACCCGGCTCAAAAAAACCTTGAAGAAGCAGAAGATGTTACTGAAGGTGCAACATTTACCAATTCGATCGTCGCATTCATACACATGGAGGAAAGTGATGCGGAATCGGATATCAGGAGCCGCGAGAAAAAGCTTGTGAATCACCTGAAATGGACTGCCCGTAAAAATGATTGCAACCATATCGTACTGCATTCATTTGCCCATCTTTCCGATACCAAAGCTCCTGCCGGTTTTACAAGGGAAGTTTTTAACGAAGCTGAAAAACGGCTTCAGAACGGTGGCTATCAGACTGCACAAACCCCATTCGGGTATTTTCTCGATTTGAATATTAAGGCTCCGGGGCATTCCCTTGCAAGGATTTGGGCATCGCTATAAATTTTCAGGCAAGGGCAAAGGTTCAGGAAAATCCCTCAATAAATAAAACTCAAACCAGGTTGCAGAGCCGTTACCGCGCCCAGACAGGAACCTGGTTATGTACCACACCAAAGATATAGCCTATCAGCAGGTAGGTCATCAGTGTAATGATCAATATTCCTGTAAGGTTGAGCAGAAATCCCGAACGCATCATCCGTTTGATTGTAATTCGCCCGCTGCCAAAAATAATGGCATTGGGAGGTGTGGCAGTTGGAAGCATGAAAGCCAGGGAAGAAGCGATTGTAGCCGGAATCATAAACAGCAGCGGGTTATCACCTGTAGCCACGGCTATGCCTGCAAACACCGGCAGAAGCATTTGAGTGGACGCAACATTTGAAGTAAGTTCTGTAAGAATTGACATCATTGCCACAATTGCCAGCACAAATATAATGGAAGGGATACCTGCACCCCATGCCAGCTGTTCCCCGAACCAAAGTGCAAGTCCTGAACGTTCAAAACCTAAGGCAAGGGCAAAACCACCGCCAAAAAGCAGTACAATGTTCCACGGCAGCTGATTAGCCGTCCTCCAGTCCATCATTGTTCCTCCTTCCTTCCTTTTTGCAGGCCAGATAAAAAGAACAAGGGAAATAAAAATTGCAACCGTCCCATCATTTATGAACGAAGGATTATCAAATAATGAGGCCCATCCCCTGAAGGTAAAGCCGCCTGCACTGATTTCAGCACGTGTAATCCACAAAAGGGCGAGAAAAACAAACAGAATGAACACAACCTTTTCTTCGTAACCAGCCTTCCCCAAAGCTTTCAGCTGATCTTTAAATGTTCCTGACGAAAGTCCCTGCAACCTTCCTTTGGGCCTGTACAACAGATATAACAGCACAAATGAAACAATGAACATGATGAAGGTTATCGGGAAGGCAAACAAAAACCATTGTGTAAATGATATTTCAGGAGCTGCGGGATAGAGCACTGACAGGATACGGACACAAATAAGATTGGAAGGCGTCCCTACAAGGGTTGCATTCCCTCCAATGGATGCACTGTAGGCAATCCCCAGAAGGAGTCCCGATGAATATCCTGCAATCTGCTGCTTACCTATACTTTCCTCTATTTTATAAATCACTGAAGTCACAATGGGAATCATCATCATGGTGGTTGCCGTATTTGAAATCCACATCGACAATGCCATGGAGGCAAACATGAATCCAAAAAGAATACGCGACGGGCTTACCCCCACCCAGGTGAGGATGACAAGGGCTATCCGCCTGTGCAGGTTCCAGCGTTCCATGGCCAGGGCCATGATAAAACCACCAATAAACAAAAAGATGATATGATTGATATAAGCTTCCGAGACAGCAGTTCCGTCAACAATCCCAAGCACCGGGAAGGCAACAATTGGAACAAGGGCGGTAACAGCAAGCGGAAGCGCCTCAGTAACCCACCAGATGGCCATTAACACTGCTACGGCAAAGGTGCGGGTAATAACGGGACGGCCAGGTTCAAGATCAACAAACAGCAGGATGAGTGCAAAAGAAATGAACCCGGCCACCAGCCCTGCAAGGCTCAGCGTGCTTCTTCTGAATAAATGAAATGTCAGTGGTGCCATATCAGCCGGAATATATTTCTAATGTGGGATCATGTTTTAATATGTCATCCTCTTCACGCAGAAAAGAAAATTCATTTTACAGGTTTGTGCCGGCTTACAAATTCCGGGTCAATATCTACTCCAAGACCAGGCCCAGAAGGCACTCCTGCTGTTCCATCATGACTCTGCAGGTCAGATGTCGGGCAGTGAATCGGCAGTTCATTGTTGTAACCCTTAAATTCATGAAAAGGCCCTGCATTGGGGACAGCTGATACAAAATGCATCATGTATATGTAACCCAGGCCTGAACCCGATATATGCGGTGTACACTCCATGTTTTTAACGGCAGCCATCCTGGCCACCCGCATTGAACGGATCATCCCGCCGAAGTAAAATATATCGGGCTGCACAATCTGCAGTGCACCATTGGCGATGAGCCAACGGAAATTATGCAGGCTGGGTTCCTGTTCGCCCCCTGCTACCGGGACCTTCAGGGCAGCGGCCACTTCCCTGGTTTCCTCATACCAGTCGAAAGGAACAGGCTCTTCATAAAAATCGAAACGCTGTTCCTCCATCATCCTGCCAATGCGGATTGCTTCCTTTACAGCATACGAACCATTGGAGTCGGCATAAACAACCATGTCATCACCAAAGGTTTTCCTGATTAACGGAATCAGTTTTTCACTGCGCCCGGGCGGAACCTCGGGGTCACTCATCCGGCCCCCGACCTTGAATTTAAGCGCTCTGGCACCGGTTTCATATACCTGCTTCTTAATTCCTTCAATGGATTCCTCTGCCGATTTCCCCCTGAAGTTGTTAGCCTGGTAAACTGCTATTTCCCTGTGATGAATCTCACCGATTAATCCTCCTATAGGTTTTCCGGCTATCTTTCCCAGCATGTCGAGTACCGCAAATTCAATTGTTGCCAGAGGAACCCACAAGGCAAGTCCCTGAAGCTTATAATTGCTCTGGTAAACATACACATCCTCAAGGAGTTTTTCGAGGTCCCTTGCATCCTTCCCGGCAAAGAACGGCTGCAGCCTTTGAGTGAATATGGGGTAGAGCGAAACCATCTGCATATTGTTGCTCACCGAGATTCCTTCAGCTCCATCCCGGGAGCGTACCCTGCACAAAAAATTATCATGATATCTCAGGAGTTCGACCGAAGCGATGATCACGGGTGATTTAAACAACTCCCTTTTCAGAACTGGAAGGGCAGCTGCCTCGTCAAGGGCAGCATATAAATCAGGGCTACCTGCACCTGAAGCCATTGAAACCAAGCCTCCCATGGCGGTACAGGCTGCTGTGGCTCCAGCCTTTCTAAAGAAACTGCGGCGTGTTGTTTTCATAGTTAAAGCTCATTAAGTTAACCGGCTCCGGGGCCTGACCTTATTTCCTGCCCCATCTAAACAGCTCAGGGGAACAGCTTCCGTGCATATTTCAGCTCATCAGGTTTCCCCACATCCAGCCAGAGGTCTGATTCGTCAAAGTAACCTTTAATTAAATTGTCTTTTGCAAGGCTCAGGTATAACCTGATAACCGAAAAACAGTCATCTGCCGGCATGAAGTTGAAAATGGCAGGATCTACGATATGAATCCCGCTGAAAGCCATTTCAGTTGCACCCTCGAATTCTTCGGGTATGGCTACCAGCCGGTCGCCTGTCTTTTTATTGATCCATCCGACAAGCCTTTTTTGATGGTTGAACCTGAAATATCTTTCTGTTACCCGCTTACGGACAACAAGTGTTGCAAGCGCACCTGAACCTGTGTGCTCCTGTAACAAATCAGGGATATAAAGACTGCTCAGCACATCCACATTGTACATAAGAACCGGACTGCCGGTCCCAAGAAGGCCGGCAGCTTTTTTCAGTCCACCTCCGGTATCGAGCAATTTCTCTGTTTCATCAGATATGATGACCGGAATCCCAAAATCATGGCTCTCAATAAAATTCTCAACCAGCTTTGAAAAATGGTGAACATTGACAACTATATCAGTGATGCCTTCGCGAACAAGCTTTTCAATGGCATGCTGCAGAAGCGGCTTACCTCCCACTTCCACAAGTGCTTTGGGTTTGTGTCGGGTTTCTTCAAGTAGCCTGGTCCCCAGCCCTGCAGAAAATATAATGGCTTTCATCGCCCCCTATCTAATCCTGTTGAGGCTCCTTACAAGTGCTTCATCTTTTCCGATAGCCCGTAAGGCAAGGTAATCGAGTATGGCAGCAATCAGCGGAAAGGTCATTGGAATTTTGTATGCTACTTCAACCTGGTCAAGCCCTGAATGGAGAAAGTAAAACATCACTCCTATCAGTCCGAGCAGCAGAATAATCGTAAAGGCAAGCACCCTCATCTGCCTGATGCGGTTCTTATACAGAAAAATGACAGCCACATGCAACAGAACAATCAGGATGATAAAGCCTAAAACAGGCAGCCCGTTGAAAAGGGTCTGTCCCTCACCAATAATACCTGAGGCATTATATACATACAGTTGCCCGTTAATTATCACTTCTGCAAAATCAAAAACAAGGAGGAGACCGGTAAGCAAAGCAGCAAAAAAGACATAAACCGTCTGAATTCTTTGTATCATATCCGTTAGAAAATAAATTTGAACCGTAATAAGTTTCAGTTAAAGGCAAAAATACAAATTATTTTATAGCAAGGCTGCTGCCATTTACGTGCAATATAAACTTCAGCAATGAACCCCTGATTTAAACACTTGCCATCAAATCTTTTACTTCAACAACCTCACCTGAATTGATGTACCAGATATACCCCTCCACCTTTTCGAAGCCGCATTGAAGCAGATGAGCAGAATAATTCCTGACCTGCTTGATGTAACTGTCCTGCTTTATGTCTCCCCATTTATAATCTACAACAATGGCTTGCTTCCCTGAAATCATGATCCTGTCGGGACGAAGGACTTTACCATCCGACAGGATCATGCGTTCGTTCAATACTGTGTAATCTCCACTGAACCACCTGCCAATGACAGGATTCAAGAGGCTATCCCCGATTATCTGCATGATTTGCTGTTGTTCACCGGCATTGATTTTGCCTTCAAGGAAAGCTTTTCTGCAAGCCCTTTCAACATCTGATGCCTGTGTTATTCCGGCCAGAATTTCATGAACGATGTTACCTGTGCTTCTGACAGTTTTCCCTTCACCCGCCATTGTAATATTTTCACTGTCGGTACGAAGCCTGATACGGCTTCCAAAACCGTTGTACTGGTATTTATTTATCCACCCGGTCTGAAAAGTAACACCGCCGCCAGTAACTACCGGCATTTTCCCAAACGTATATGTGTTTCCATCATTGTGAGGGAATGCCTGCAATTTATTTTCCTTTACCAGCAAATTCAGTGCATCTTCAAGCAATACATTGACTGTTTTACCGGGTTGCCTGCCCTTTTTATCTTCATACTTTTTGCAGTTCACAAATAAAACCGACTTTGCCCTTGTAAATGCAACATAAATCAGATTCAGGGTATCGATGTGACTGTTCATTTTTTCTTCAAAATAATCATCCCTGAAGATTGTTTTGGCAAGGGCGCTCCCAGCCTTCACCGGCAGCAGGGGAAACCGGTTGAACGGCCCGGCCGAAGGTGTGCACCAGAGAATCCGTGCCTGGTTACCTGTCCAGCTTGTGTCCCAGTTAAAAAAGGGCAGCAGCACGGCCCCGAACTCCAGCCCTTTTGACTTATGCACAGTAAGCAGCCTCACAGCATCCACTTCTTCATTTACATTTACCGAGGTTTCATAGCCCTGCTCATTCCACCAGAGCAGAAATCCGGAAAGGTCATTTGAAAGGGAAATCTTCAATTCGGCTGCCTTATCGGTTAATGTCTGCAAAAAAGGCAGCTCCGATTGCAGCTCAAAAAGCCCGAACCGGGAAGAGATTTCCATAATAATCTCATCGAGTGACAGCAACAGGGTCCTGGTTTTGATTTCCAGCAACCGCGTTTCCAGTTCCGCCTGGAACAGGTTTTCCCCACTTCCATCGTTTAGCCATTCAGGTTCATCGCCAGGAACGGGAGCAGGATATGCGGGGTGAACAAGCGGTTTGAGCCATGAGAACCAGAGTTGCAGCAGGGCAATTTTCCATATCTTATTCTCCGGGTCCTTAAGCCATTCAATCACAAGAATCACAAAATTTACCCCCTTTGAGGCATAAAGGAAAAGTGATTCGCCGGAGATGACCGATAAGTTATAGGCACTGTTTTCTTCACGACGGGCAGCATCCAGAAAAGTCTCCACAATACCTGCACCTTCAGAATTCTTTCTGATGAGTATAGCGATGTCTGAAGCTTTCATCCCTTTATCCTGCAAACGTTTTACCTGTTCAACAAGTAACTGCGATGAATGCTGATCGAACTCCTCTTCCGGCAAAAAATTCACTTCGACCAATCCTTCATCACCGGCAGATGAATGACCGGGTTCCTGCTCATAGCTGCTGTATAATCCGTTGAGCCTTGATTCAAACAGTTCTTTTTCCTCCTCTCCCGGAAGCCTGTCGAGAAACAATTGTTTCAATGCCCCTATAGTGGCATTGTTGAACCTGATGATATTGCGGCAGCTTCTCCAGTTCTTGTCAAGTGAGACCTCCCTTGGGGGATGCTGTGCAAAGTCGGTGGTTATTCTTGATGCCAGGATGTTCCAGTCGCTGTTGCGCCATCGGTAAATCGACTGCTTGACATCGCCAACAAGCAACGTTTCATGCCCTTCTGAAAGTGCATCAGCAATAAGCGGCCTGAAGTTTTCCCACTGAAGCCCCGATGTATCCTGAAACTCATCGAGCATATAGTAACTGTAGCGGCTTCCCATCTTTTCATAGATAAAGGGGGAATCGCTGCCGGCAATTATTTTTTTAAGCAGAAGATTTGAATCTGAAATCAGCATCATTCCCTTTTCATGCAGCAACCTTGTAATTTCCTCCTTTAAATCGGACAGGATTCCCAGCATGCGTAGCTGCTTGATCACTTCCACTGCCGAGTTATGCTGCAGCAGGTTGTTTTCATAGAATGATAACAAGTCAGCCAGCCGGGGCTGCAACTCCTTTTCTGTCAGTTGCCTGAGCTGTTCCTTTTCCGGATGAGTTTTTGCGAACCATTTATCGGCCGAGCCAAGTACATCAAGCACCCGTGCCCCCGGCTCTTTAATGACATTTTCAGAGATACATTTCAGGTAGCCGGCCACACCAGTCTCCTTATATAAAAAATCAGCAGTTGAAAAGCCGGCATTTCCCATCAGCTGCATACAATCAGCCGCCTTTTTCTTCATTGTATTTTTAAATACCCCGACTATTTGCTGCAATTCCTTCCTGAAATTCTCAAGGTTCTCCCGGTTATATACCGAATCATCTCCTTCAGGGAAGAATACCTGAAATTTCTCCCTGAACAGCTCTTTACCAAGCGCCTTGATATCCGATTCAATCTGTTGGCTGCGGTTCTCCCTGATTTTTTCAGCACTGAATTCAACAAGCCACCTGCGCAACTGAATATCAGTATCTACTTTTGCCAGCAGGCGCCCCACGGCCTCTTCCAGAACCATATCATTATTCAGTTCGAGCATCAGCTGGGGAGAAATACCAATTTCATGGTTAAATGACCTGATTACCCGCTGGGTAAACGAATCAATTGTGCTGACCGAAAAACGGGAATAATCATGCAGAATATTTTTCAGCACCTGCCCCGCCCTGCCCCTGATTACAGTTTCAGCCAGTGAAAGTTCCGATGTCAGCATATCCGTATAAGCCGATTTGCTTCCTGAGGCCAGTATATGCAATTGCTGAAGTATGCGGCTTTTCATCTCGGCAGTAGCTTTATTTGTAAAGGTGACTGCCAGGATCTGGCGGTAATTGTTGTGATCTTTCAGCAGGAGTTTCAGGCAGGAAGCTACAAGCTGAAAAGTTTTACCCGAACCGGCTGAGGCTTTGTAAACAGTTAACATAGAGGCTGATATTATTTTTTCCGCAACCGAAGTTCCGGTATTGTTTTCATTTCAGGTCAAAGGCTGCACTCCCGGGAAAAGACAATCTAAAAGCCAGGTCCCTGGGTAACGCTCACCCGGGTTTCTATCTTAAACTTCCCTGACACATTATATTGCATAAACAACGTAGAGCCACGCACATCGTACTGGTTAAAACCCTTACCCGGAAGTGGTGCAGTGAAAATTGAGTTGGCCCCGAAACTGTACCCTCCCATTGAAAAACGGTTATTCAACCGGTACGATGCACCGCTGAGCACTACGCCCTCGCGTAGAAATGGTGAAGGTTGAAAACCGGAATAAGGGGTGAAAAACATGCTTTCAAAAGCGGAAAAGCTTATTCTTTCAGGTTGGTCAAGACTCCACCGCTTTGAAATCTCTCCCGGAATGTCAAATTGAAATCCGGATAATTTAAAGTCCATTTCATTGGGGATTAACGGGGCCATCATAAACTGGTGGTACATCAGCGGCCTTTCACTTTCTATAAAAATCGAGTCATTCTCAGGCATGACAGGCATGAGCCGTTCCTGCGCCTGAAGACACACACCAGCAATGACAAACAATATAAAAATCAGCTTCTTCACAATTCAACCTCCTGTACGATTTTTTCAAAAATAGTAATAATTCTTTAAGCAGATAAATGAAAAAGCGTTGGTTATCATAAACAGGGTTATTTATGACCCCATTATTCTGGTTGCTGCAGCAATTTTGCTGTATCAGCAATAAGCTTCCAGGTGGCCTGCACATGGCGGTCCTCCGTAGTTGTCTGACCGATACTCATCCGCAAAACAGTCATTCCGTTCAGCCTTGTATGGGTAAAAAATGCCTTTCCGGTTTTATTTACTTCATTCATGAGCGCCATGTTGAAATCATCGCCTGCCTTATGGCGGAAGCACACAAGGTTCAGGGGAGGTTCAGTCACAAGCTCAAAATCGGCCGAATCCCTCACGAGCTTTGCAAAATCCTGTGCCAGTCTTATATGTTTCCTGATATGGAACTGTAATCCTTCCACCCCATAGTGCCTGATTACAAACCACAGTTTCAGTGAGCGAAACCTGCGTCCCAGTTGCACATGCCAGTCGCGGTAATCAAAAACCTCACCCGATTCGGAAGCCTTGTTGCGAAGATACTCAGGCAGGATAGAAAATGTATTGATAAGCTCCCTGCGGTTTCCCACCCAGAAGACATCGCAATCGAAATTTGTAAACATCCACTTGTGGGGGTTGAAGGTAAAACTGTCGGCAAACTCAACGCCATCCATCAGATGCCTGTGCTCGGGGCAGAGCATGGCACTCCCCGACATGGCTGCATCGACATGCAGCCAGCAGTTTTCCCTTTGGCTGATTTCACCTATTGCCCTTATGGGATCCATGGCATTTGATGAGGTGGTACCAATGGTTGCACAGATAAAAAACGGCTTCAGCCCGTTGCCAATATCCTGTTTTATCTGCTGCTCCAGCATATCGGCACGCATGGCAAAGGTTTCATCCACATCAATCTGCCGGAGGTTTTCGCTTCCAATCCCGGCCATCTTGATTGCTTTTTCGAGCGATGAATGGGTCTGGGTTGAAACATACGCCACCAGTTTATGCGCTATTCCCTTTTGATTTGATTCAAAACCTGTAGCTCTTTCACGTGCAGCAATTACTGCTGTAAGTACCGAGGTGGAAGCTGTATCCTGTATCACTCCGCCTCCTTCGGAAGCCGATTTAAACTTACCGGGCATACCCATCATCTCAGCAAGCCAGTCGAGTACCCGCACCTCAAGTTCAGTAGCCGCCGGACTTGTAGCCCATATCATCCCCTGCACACCAAGCCCCGATGAAATCAAATCACCAAGAATGGAGGGGAATGATGTATTTGAAGGAAAGTATGCATAAAAGTTGGGTGACTGCCAGTGGGTAATACCGGGCATAATGATTTCATCCAAATCACGCAGAACATCGCCTGCAGGCTCCCCCTGCAATGGCGGATGCATCGGAAGTTTTGACATGATATCCCCTGGCCTGACCTGCGACATCACTGGATAGTTCTCTACATTTTCATAGTAATCGGCAATCCAGTCAATCACTTTCCTGCCTTGTTCCCTGAACTGTTCAGGAGTAAGATGGTAATTTTTCATTTGAATTTTAGGTTCTTCTGCCACGGTTAATATTTTACGCTGAAACCTGTAAAATCTTCCGTATAAGGAATTTCACTTTTAATAAACCGGGTAACCCTTGCAGCTGACGGGCCTGATTTCAGGTGATCAAGAAATGACTCCATATCTTTTGCATCACCCTGTGCAACAACAAATACACTCCCATCGGGCTGGTTTTTCACCCAACCGCTGATATTAAACTCAGCAGCCCGCTTTTGCACAAAATACCGGTAACCAACGCCCTGTACCCTCCCCTCAACTCTGACTTCGTAATGCACCATCAGTATGTGGTATTTTAAATTTTTCAATGACTTCAGGATGCACGAGTGCCCATATGGAATATACCCCCACAGCAGTCCCCAGCGGGAAATTTAACAGGCTGATCACTGACATAATAAGTGTAAGTATCCGTGCCCATTCCTTTCTTCTCAGAAGTCCTATCCCGGCGATCAGGCCCGGAATACTGAACAGTACAAGGAAACCAACAATTACCCGTGCAATAATCGACAATACCTGCTGTGCCTGCGGATCACCCGAGAAATCACCGATCAGGTGAAACAACCCGAATACAAAACTTCCGGCCAGGATTCCCAGCACACTTAATGCAATATGAAGTGCCGCTACAATATTGATATGTTTTTCCATTATTAAATCTGTTGTTAAATTTGAAATAAAATTACTAAAAACGGGGAAAATCAATATGCATACGCGTTTTTTTTAGACAAAACGGTTTCTTTAAACGACAAACGCGGCACTTTTTTTGAATAGAATGATAATATGAGTATTTTTGTAATCCCTAAAGAATAATAAAATGAATCTGGTTGTTGTCATATTACTTGCCGTAGGAATGGTTGCCCTGGCCTTTTTAGGGCTTGCAGTGCAAATCCTGTTCAGGAAGAACGGGAAGTTCCCGAATACCCATGTGGGTGGCAATCCGCACCTGAGAAAACAGGGGATATCATGTGCACAGACCCAGGATAGAATAGAACAGGCTAAGATTCAACAACAGATCGATTACAAAAAAATCAGGTTTACCGGCATCGACAGGTAGATTCAGCGGGCCAGATGTTCCATAAAATTATCTGACATGTAAACCTGGGGCCTGCCCTGATCATCAGAATAAATAAAATAAACCTTCAGCCCTGTCAGAATCCGGGCAAGTTCAACTGATTCTTCAAGTCCCAATACCATAAATGCTGTGGCAAAAGCATCGGCATCCATGCAGTTGCCGGCAATTACTGTTGTGCTGAGCAGGCTGTGCTGAACCGGAAACCCTGTTTTGGGATCAATCGTGTGGGCATATTTTTTCCCATCCTCAACATAGAAATTCCGGTAATTGCCTGAAGTGGCAAGTGCCTGTTCAGGAAGGACCACCCGTGCCTGGATATCATTGGTGGCAAAGAAAGCCGATTCATCGGGCTTACTAATTCCAATTGTCCAGGTTCTGCCCCTTTCATTATTGCCTTTGGCAACCACTTCACCACCAATTTCAACCATGTAATTTTCACAGCCTTTCCGGGCAAGGAAATCAGCAATCAAATCGGAAGTAAAACCTTTGGCAATGGCACTCATGTCGAGTTTCATGTTGGGATCTTCCTTGATTATTCTCCCATTTTCAAGCCTGACTTTCTTGTAGCCTGTTATCTGCCTCAGGCTGTCAACTTTCTCCTCTGTCAGCCTTTGCCTCTTTTCGGGACCAAATCCCCATGCGTTCACCATAGGACCGGCTGTGATATCAAAGGCCCCGCCGGTCAATTCCGATATTTCCATTGCACGTGTAAAGCACCTGATAAACAATTCATCAAGTTCTACAGGCTGATTGTTATTGACCCTCGAAATGACTGATGTGGAATCAAAAGTTGAAAATATCCTGTTGTATTCATTCAGTTTTGCCTTGATTTCATCATGTAGATCCTTCCCCCTTGGACTCTCGTAAACAAAATGATAAATGGTACCATAAATGTACCCTTCATTATATATATACTTTGCGGGCTGCCGGCACGATTGTAAAACAATCACAGCCAGCAA